>JAABUQ010000822.1_pt1 | contig 71753 bp, 56 predicted proteins | sample 5560001 | NCBI WGS metagenome assembly JAABUQ01 (sample SAMN10711888, study PRJNA513371) | rock metagenome | isolation source: Antarctica rocks | place: Antarctica: Victoria Land, Finger Mt nord | collected 2015-12-18 | reverse complement strand
GGGATTGGGGTGGGGGGGTGTGAGGGGAGGGTGTATTTGTTGCATCCGTGTGAGCGGCCGGGGATGGGGGGGGAGGAGGAGGTTGGGCTTTTGAGGGGGGAGGCGGGTGCGGGTGCGAATGGAGGGGGGAGGAGACCGGGGGAGGTGGGGAGGGAGATTCTGGGGGAGGTGGTGGCGGGGGCGAGGGCGGGGGCGAGGGCGGGGGCGAGGACGGGGGCGAGGGAGTTGTGGAGGTTGGTTATGAAGTAAGTGCTCGTGGGAGGGAAAATGAATGGTGGTATAAGAGGATTTTGCTGGGGGCGTGTATGTTTTTATTGGGGCTCTAAGTAAGACTGCGGAATGGGTAGTATGGATCGGTTTTACAGCTCTGCAGTTGAGTTTAAGTTGGCATTATGGTTAGTGTGATGCGGCAAGTCCGTGAAAGCGTTTCCGAGAGCGCGATAAGCAGGGCGAAATGTGGCCATACATGGCAACATGCTTGCGCTGTGCCAACTGCGATATTTTGCTCAATACATTCACGCTATATGGTACCAGGAGTCCAGCGCATATGGGTATCAAAAGTCAAACCTCAAACCCGTGTCACCCATCTTCCAAGCTATCCTTCAACAACCTCTCGTCGATGCCCCCAGCCTCCGTCTTACTCATCACCCTCTTCGCTGCCCCTCCAGTCCTAGCTTTTGCCCTCTGACTCGCTCTCAATATCTCTTCCACATCCCCATCCCCAGCCCCCGCAGCCTTCGCCCTCATACCTTCGGTCGACGCTGGCGCGACGCCCCACTTGCCCCACACCCAACTGCCAACCCTCCTCCCAAGAGTGCGAGACCCCTTGTCCCCCGAGCCCTCTTGGGAATGCGACGATAACCCAGATAGGATGGAGCGGTTGTAGTCTCTGCTGTCCTGACCCCGTGACTGCAACGAAGGGTTCGCGGACGCAGACATGGAGCTGATGACGGGCTCGATGCGAGGGGATGTGATGCTCAGTGAGGTGCGGGATTTCAAGGGCTGTCGGGTCAGGAGCTGGGAATGCCGTGTCCGGAGAGTGGGAACGCATGGGTCTTTGGTAGAAAGGATGCTTTCGTGGGAGGCTGAGCGGCGTAGAGTCGGTGGGAAGGGTTGAAGTGGTGGAGTAGGAGGGTCGAGGTTGGAGCTCATACGTGGGTTGGCAAGGCAGGCGTAGGGAGCAGCTTCATCTTCGGGCTCTTCGAGTATCGTGGCGTGATCGAAATAGGCGGTATCGATATCCGTCAGGCTCTCCTCCTGCCTTGGATGAGGGATATTCAAAGCCTTAACGTTACCGGATATTTGGGGTTGCACGACTGTTGGTGTCGACAAGCTACGCTGCGATATAACCGAGACACGCTGCATATGCTTTGGAGGGAAGAGTTGCGATTCAGAGCCAAAGGATTCGGGGCTGGTTGCCCTCGAAGAATCTAGGGGAGTATCCATAAAGTCAAGAATTGGCGAGCTTTTGTAGGCCGATTGTGGTGAGCTGGGGACCGACGAGGCAGCGACAGAAGATCGTGTAATTGGTGATTGTGCCGACCAGACTTGTGTTTGTCCCAGCTGCGTCGCAGAAGGTATGCTGACCAAGGTCTGCGAAAGAATCGTAGAAGCTGAGGAGGGTGGTGCGATCCGTAGCGCGTCGATGGGAGTTTGTGGTGTCTGAAAGCCAGACGGAGGCGTGAAGATGCCCGAAGAGACAAAGTTGCGCTTCTTCCTTGGACGGCGGAGAGGAGTGGACAGTCTGTCTCTAGAGCCCTTCTCCACACGACTTGGAGCGTGGTAATGATGGTGGACGTGAAGCTCTGTGGCCAAGTCTGCTGCAGGCTCAAGACCAGATACGACCGCCAATTCATCCTCTAGCAAAGCATCCGAATCGATCCTTGTATGGCTTTGAGCAAGCGGCTGATGGAGCATCATCTGCTCCCGTAAGTTCTCGACCTCCGTGTTTGACCGCATCAGCATATCGCGCAACTCAACAATTCCAATCTGTAGATTGGCGTTATCCTGTAGGATATCCTTGACGAAATGCGAGACCACGCTGCTACCGCCGTAACTTTTCCCGAGTGTTGTGGCGGCCGCCGCTCCCTTCAGTCGACCTGCCGCCGTCTCCAATTCGCGCTCCACAACTCTCTGCCTTTCCAATCGGCCGACTACCTCGATGTGCCGTTGACGCTCGTCCAGAGCTTCTCTTTCGATCCGATCCACTTGCTCCTGCAATTGACCGATGGTGCGTTCGGCATGCTTCCAGCGTTGCACAGCTGTTCGCTGATCTCTTTCCCTTGTTGCCAGCTCCTGCTGAAGGACAGCTTGCTCAGACTCCATCGCCGACAATTGCGACTCGAAAGCTGTCGCTCGCCCAGCCAAGACCGTTAGCTTCTCGAGCTCACCGCGCGTGGACTGTAACGTCGCTGTGAGCGACTCGATATGGACATCTGAATTGGCGACTGTGTTGTGAATGTCTTCAAGCTGGTCCCACAAGTCTCGGTTCTCTTGTATGGTTTTTGCGTTGGCGGCCTCAAGCTCCCTTTTGTCCGTCTCGAGCTTGCTGATGCAGGCGGACATCGTGAGACGCTCGTCCTCGGCTTCAAGCATGAAAGCTTCATGACGAGCAAGCAATGCCTGGAGGGCAAAGGTTAGTGACATACTGCAACATGTATGTTAGAAGGGGCGGCTTGTCACATCATGAAGAGGAGGTCGAAAATGAACGTACTTGACCGATTTGGGCCGCACTGCGCAGGTCACTCTCCAGACCCTCTAGGGCTGCATTGTTATGCTTTAGGTAGGCACATTGTGCTCGACCACAGCAGCAGGAAAGGGTGTCCATGTTCGGCAGGCGCATTCCGTTGGGAGATTGCGACAATAGACTTTAAGAGTGGAGGCTGCCGCAGAAGGTGGATTATGCACCATCTTGTCACGGGGGTTTTAGCTTGGTAGGCTCTCCCTTAATATTGACTCTCGTGGTCGCCGACATGTATGATTCAGAGTAGGACAGATTATATGATCAAGTGAGATGAAGTTCACGTTTTAATTTAATTGTTTCGCGTCCAAGAGCGCAACGCTGATTGGTCCAGCCACACTCTTCGGGAATGCTGACTTTCGAAGCACGATGACGATTAGGCTAGTGATACTTGAGAGTGAAGAAAGCTTTGACTTGAATGCTCGAACTGGCGGATATGCCACAAAGAAGTACTTTGCAACTCGAGCACCGTCTGTCGTAGCCCAATTGGTGGTGATCTTTATGACCAGCCACTTCCTGGCCCTCCCTTCTCACAGACTGCTCCCTGGCGGCCTCTAGCATGTGCTTGTGATCAAAGCAGATGCCTCTCTTGTCCATGGAGTGCTGGCCCCATCCTAGTAGTCAGAACGTTGTTGAGTATAGCTTGGCGGCCAGCTTGCGCAGACCGGGATTGTGATTCTGCCGCTAGGGAAATGATGCGCTTCTCCTGGAGTCATTGTGATGACTCCGCACGTCATTGACAGGACCGACAATGTCCAACCATAATCCCTTATGTCGCGGCAGTCGTTGAGTCCCAAGGTGATCTCCTATCATTTACAGTGCGCTGTGCTCAATCCTTAACATGCTGCACCTTCCTATACTCCTGCTCCAGCGCCTTCTGCATCTCGAAGTCGGCTTGCCGTTCTTTCTTGACCCGTTGTTGCTCGATGTCGCGGATAACGCCGGCATGCATTGCCTGACTCATCGTTAGAGGGAGGCTCAATGGAACAGACGATGAGAAGGCGTAAAGGCTGGATTTGGGGATGCTTACAGCTTTCTCGTTCTTCTGGGCATAGTGTACGAAGAAGACAATGCCGACTGCCGCAGCTGATGTGCCAGCTAGTGTGAACTTGGCTGCTGTTGACATCTTCTACCCTACGTGTGGTTGAAATGAGAGGTGAAAAGTCTTAGATCGATAATAAGGTATGCTTGAAAATCCGACGTCACGTGTCAGCCCCTGGTCCGTTAAAGGTTGACCAATGAGCGGACAGCAGTATCCGCCCATTTTACGCGGTAGAAATCCATCGCATCTTCCTACTCATGGAAAGCGATCGCCGGGAGAATTTAATCCAAGACGACCGAGCCATCCGCAAGGCTGGAGCTCACCATAACGAGGACCGCGAAAGGGTCGATACTACCTACGTACTTTTCGAGGCTAAGTCATTCTGGCAGTGACGGGACGCTCGATCGTCGAATGACGGTGAAGATAGATCAATGAACGACCAAGTAGTTTAATAGTACCTGTTCAACTAGATCCGACTGGGCATGTTTTGTTGTATCCGAGTCCGTCTCTTTAGCCGGCTAGCCTCTTTGTCAATGGCAGTATCGACTTCTTCCGCTCTGTCGCCTTCGCCTCTTCAGGCTCAAGACGCGCCTAAGCCTCGCTCTTCTCTATTACAATCTAGCTCTTCGCTCGTCCGAATGGCCTCTGCTCCTTGTTTAAAAACAGTCTTCTAAAAGTCGAAAAGAGATACGTGCGCGCGCTCCAAGTGTGGGAAGAAAAGTCAAACATCTCAATGAAGCGTTCATGAACGCGCAAAGGTGGCCAGTTTCAAGTGTTGGGGAGATCTGTATAAAGTTCAGATTAGGAAGGGGGCGACGAGGTGTCCACTGTTTATCCTGGGTTTCACACCGTGCACACTATCGGATACCTGCAACTGGAAAGCTGGCCCTCATATGATTATAGGCGAACCAAACAGCATATGAGAGAGCCACAAGTTTCAGACTGTTCGGGGAAGATACAGCCAAACTTCGCTCCACATACATCGGACTTCCCGCTGTCCGCGAAGTCAGGCCTCTTCCACGTGCTGTCTGAGGCACGCATCCGCTGTCAAGGTGCATCTGAGGGGCTTACGATTTTCTTGCCTGGCATCACATGCTGAGCGATCTCAACCTACGGTATGCCGAAAATTGGTGAGATAGTCTTTTAGTTGAGTACTGTTACGCTTTATAAGTAGCCAACTCCGCCATGCTTCCCATCCAAGTAAGGATGCTTAATAGCTAAGAGGAGCCTAGTGGCGCATGGTTGGCGTATAGGTCGGTCGCCGTGTGCGACAAGCCATCCACGTTTCACTAAGAGTGCCCTGCTTGCATATATGTTGCAGATTCTGCTTATTCGACCAGAAGCTAGGTAGAGCGACACCTACTTCAGATCATGGACGACTGTTGGTTGCTCACCGCCTCGAAAGAGATGGGAAGAGGTATACGGTCCCGAATTCTTTGTTCCATGTGAGTCATGTAATCATCGATCCAAAGTAGTTTCGCAATGAAACATGATTATGATTTACTATGATTATGATTTACTATGATTATGATTTACTATGATTATGATTTACTATGATTTTGACAGCTTGCTTTTTTCCGAGAGCACGAATATAAACTTCCCCTTCTCCCCTCTTTCAGAAACGACATCCCTCTTCTTTGTCAAATCTTTTGCAGCATCCGGCACCGTCATCTGTCCGCCCTGCCGCCTTACTGATCCGGTTGGCCTGGTATTGATCATACATTTCTCTTAGGACCTTTTCTCTTAGCCTCCTGCTATCTCCACATGCCTGGGGCTTTCGGCTCCCAATGTCTTCAACAGCGGGCACAGCCAGTAGCACAGACGCCCCCTTTACCGTTCTCCGCGATAACCATCGCATGCTCAAACTCCTGCTCGAGATCACTCCAGGTGGCTCTTCGGTCCACCTGCCCGCCATGACTGACAAGCCTGACCCTGACCGGGATCAACTGATCGTCAAAATGTACAGCTTCTTGAACGATTGCCTCAAATCCAACCCAGCCACGCAAAGTCACAAGAAGTTGCGAGCTGAACATGAGGAGAGGCGTGATCAGCTTGACGAAGAGCTTGACGACATCACCGCAGAGCTCTCTGGCGGTCTCTCCGGTGGTCATGAAATGCCCGTGGAAGAGGTACTAATGATGATGGTACGTTACAAAAGGTCGCTGGGAGGAATGAAGGAATTGTCGGAGGAGTGTCGCTTCATCCAGCAAGCCAACAAGGAAGCTGTGGAGGCTCTGAAAGAGGAGATGCGTGAATGGTAAACAGGGTAAGTCATTTCCTACTTACTGTTTACGAACATCAGTACTCATATACACGGAGCAGATCCGCCATCCTTCCCTACCCTATGAAGCTACCGCACCGTCCTCAAAAGCCTTTGTCATGACAGGATTCGATAGATGGGAGTATCATTGAGCAAACACAGCACCAATCAAGTCCGGCGACCAGACTATCCATCCCCTCCTCTCCTTCTACAACCATACACTCCTTGCAAATCCATGATTTAATTGAAGTACTTACTCACGAATATACTTCGACGACAGCAGTAACCTCTTCCATTCCGAGCCATGCAGTAGGATTGCACCCTCTCTCTCCCTCCTCGAGCATCCCTAACACATCCCCAATACATAACCATCAGCAAGCCAGTATGAGGGTTTCCACATGCACCAATCTTTCCTTCGCGCAGCCCGAGCCTCCAAATCCCCTCCCCGCTTCTGCAATTTCCCGATTCCACCACGCTCGAGTCAATCTCTGAACCGTCGACACGTTAGATTCTCGACCACGATGATCAGATCTTACCTTCCCCACCCTCTCAGCCGGCCTCATTCGAGCAAAGAAATACTCCTGACCCTTCTCCAGCTCCCAAGCAGATCCTCGACCCCCCTCTTGACCCCAATGCTCCAAGCGCTCACATACCGATCCCCACTCTCACCTCGACCAGGACCCCTCCCCGAAAAACCCAAACGCCGAATCCCACTTCCCAGGGCCCAACCACAGCTAATGGAGCCCCTCGCTCCAAAACCACACCACCTCAATCCCCCCAAAACAACCACCTGCGCCGCTGTCGTTGATGGCCAATCTGCTGCCTGGATCTTCCCGAAGCTATAACCGAGACATAGTCATTTCCCTTCTGAAAGCAATTTGTAGTGTCAGTAGATAAGACCAGCATGCCACTCAAAAAATTCTCCTCGCTCCACATTTCCAAGATTGTTTAGTAGCCATGGTATCATGCAGCTAAGTAAGAAAATATTCTTCGGTATTGCTTCTCCTGTCAAAACCATAGATATCAGACCAACAATCCCAGAACGCGGGTCGGGTTCATAAATGTCCTCCTCGCCTGGAAGTCGCGAATTAGCTTTCGAGCTTCTTGACGATAGTAGCACGCTAATCTGGTGTGCTTGATGGTATGTCTGCGCAGATCTTGGTGGGCTGTTCGTGCTCTTATTGGTCCTGCCATTATTTGCAGTGTATCACGCTCCAAACTTTTTGCTTTTCACAATTGGGGAATTCATAAAGTTAGCGTACCGATCCTTAGCACTTCATGTTTGTCTTCCCCATGCCCACACATCAGAATGATAAGAAAAGGCGATGGGACAGTCACAGGTCTCTGGCGTCGAGGGCGCGTCTGTTGGGGGTGGACGGACTATACTGGTAGGCGGCTTAATCATCTCTGAGTAGCTTGTTGAGGACGGCCTTAGCTGCGGGTTATACGCTTGGTGTTAATAGGTATGTTGCCTACTTGAGATGTTTCTCTGAAGTGAAAACGGTCGTTCATGCTGTAATGGAGTATAACAAAATCGCAATGAGGACCGCGATGGAGGCAGACAGGATGCGCTCGCAGGGAGACTGTCTGGGATGAGCGTTGTGTACGTCTCCGGCCTGAAGATCTCCCTGGACGTGCTATGAGCCCGGTTCATGGGGTTCTATATCTATGGAAGGCCAGTATCGGGACAGCAGATCTCAATACCACGGTTTGAGACGGTCGCTAGACGCTGTGGCTCATCATGCTTGCACGGCAGGATCAGCGCCGCGCTTGAACGTAAGCACTCGACGATTGTGTTAAAGCTTCGTAAAGCAGGATCTATTACATGGGATGATACACCTAGGGTGTATTCCACCTAGCTCAAGATCCTGGTGGTTTTGCCTGCGGTGGGTGTTGCCTTGGGGCTAGTCGCCGCAGCGTTGGGAGTCGATGGAAGCTTCAGTAGATTCTGTTCCACTGGATTTTTTGGATTTGTAGATGCTGACAAGATCAGATAAAGGGATGTAGTAGAAATCATGCACAGCGAAGTGGTGTAATTGGGATGAAACCCACCGTAGGACTCAATTCCAGAAACCGCATCGTTTTTGTCAGCGAGGATGTAGACTCAGCCTGGCAAAGTGAGACGCCGCGCTCTTTGTGGAGGCTGTCAGCGCACTCATCGGGTATAACACGTTACTTTGTAGGGGATGTAACGTTGGTACTGATGGCCGTAGCCCGTATTCGCGGGATGCATCCGGCCGATATTTGAGCTGATCGAGTACAAGCAAGGACTTCATATAACTCCATGCCTGACTGGCCCGCGTCTTGCGATCGTTCGGGGCTGGAAGGCGCTAGGATTGGCGTCCGAGAGCAAGCATTGAGGAGAGTCCGGAGATGCTGCCTTTGATTGAGGCATTCAATGCGTCTTTGGATGCTATTAGGTTTTTTGGAGCAGACGTCGTCAAGCACGGTAACTTTTCGAGGTACTAAAACAACAATTAGACACTAGACTCAAAGCTCGTGTACGCGTTAGGTTTCAAAAATGGTGTCAAAAAGTATTTCGGTAGACTCAAGATAAACACCGAACAGTATTCGGAATCTGGGGGATCTGATACGTTATACCGAGGAAACTCCCCTGGGTTAATACCCAGCCCAGGACATGGCGCCAGAGGAAGTGACCATGGATGACTCGTGTGAGAACAACACCTCGAAACGTTTCGCTGGCGCATACGAGAGGCTGTACCGATGCGGTACAGCAGGTGGCATCATCGATGCTTCAGATCGTTACGGACCAGACACTTTGGTGTTCCTACAGTGTTCGCCAATCACCCAGCAAGTCCTGCCGGTCTTCCAATGCTGTCCATACCCGTAGGGTTTGAGCCTCCAGACATGAAGAAGAGACGTAACCAAAGCGGACTGATGAAGCAAGGCTGAGTATAACGTAGGTAAAAATGAATGTAGCAATTGAATGAACATGTGGTGGCGTCGCTGCTAGCTCAAATCTGATCTCAATGTACATATTACCTTCTAAGATGGGCATTTTAGAGAACAGAAGTTGTTCCGATATGGATATACATTTGAGCGGAAAACGATGGCCCGTAATCGAACAATCTCTTGTATGATGCCAAACTCTGTATCTCAAATCGCAGAGACGAAGAACAACCCAAGAGATAACCCGGAAACACGTCTTTTCAGGGGCTCATGCTACGTTGCGAATGACACCATGTCAGGAAATCCCGAAGCAATCGGAGGGGATCAATCAGCGGTCAGACAAGGATTGGCGCCGACAATGGGCCCATAGGGTCAGGACTGGTTAATCTAAAACAATATCTTTGATCGTTAAATCTATTACCTTTGTAGACCTCTTTGGTGCTTCATACCAGTAGCGTTCATGTCTATTGTGCCTCCGCTGCCGAGATGCACCTTACATTCCATGATTCCAGTTAACGAATCCCTCTCAGTCAATCCGAGCAGTTCGACAAGCTCATTGATGGTCGAATTTAGGAAATGCTCGTCGACATATGTAAGAGCGAAACTCTAGGATACTCGGAGATAGAAATAGCACGAGGTTCAACACTAAACAGCGACTGCTACTAGGAGCGATATACTGTCCCAACGCAATCCGCTCGAGAAGGAAGCCAAGATAGATGGAAAATGCTCAGATCCTCAACGACGCCCTCCGCCTCATACGACCCCTTTCGCCACCAAGCGAAGCTTTGTATGATGAGCTCCAAGTTTTGATGAGCCGTGATAGAGCCTAAACTTTATAAAATCGAAGCTTTTCCAAGGATCAAACAAGGTATTCGACCCGATCCGATCGTAACGGAAGCCCAAGGGGTTAAGTCCGATGGCTTTGACGTTGCTGGAGGTGGGTAGGGCATGGTAGATTTGTTCCGCAAGACTTTGATATAGACTCTCGTACTGGAAGCAGTGGGCTTCGATGTACGTCTCGGGATGATTGCGAATGTGCATGGTCTTCAGCTTTGGTAAGGAGGCTACTGCAGCGGCAAGTTGTTTTGCCATCGTTGTCGTCGGCGAAGCGATTGCGGGCAAGTCTGCTGATCGTGTATCGTGTACCATGATCTGGCATATTTGTCAGCTCGCCACGATATGACAATCTTGAAAAGCCAGTAAATTGGGGAAGTTTGTCAAAGAGAAAAGGCTACATGGCATACATGTTGGAACTCCGCAGGCGGCCTCCACGAACTCCAATTCCAAGACAATCCAACTGCTTCCAAGTTCGGACAGTAACGTGAGATTTGATCGAAATACCCTATGCGACTGGGTCCGTACAATGGTGGTAGGCTGAAAGCATTCTCATCCCAGACCAAGCTCCTTAGGTTCGGTCCATGCACCTTTAAGATTGACTCAAGCCCCTTCGCCCACGGGGAATGGATTCGCACGTCGTGGGTAAGTAATCGGGATACATTGCTGCTTCATCCTCATCCGTCTTGGTAATAGCGTCATCTTCATCGATAGGACTCTGCTTCGGAATGATACCAATAGATTGGATGTATTGTATACCCTCCGTTCCTGAAGCAAGCTGCTCAAAGGAGCGCAGCCGGGATTGACGCAACGGTACTGGAATTCTGATATCCTTATACAGCGGACGGAGAAGATGGCGCCTGAAGCCACAGCTAGTTTTAGAGAGTCGACTCAGATCAGCGTGATGTGATAATTAGTCAATGACTTCGCCGAGTATTTCTGGTGGAAGACCCGCAAGGCTCATTGAATCGACTTGACATGCCATCTACCAGCGGCGTTGGGCGTATGCAGTGACTGACCCGCGCAACCGTTATCTCGATATGAAGACACGAAAACGCAATGCTCGGACAAGATACTCTTATGCATCAACTGTGCGGTGTCTGAGATCTGTAGCGCCCGTTGGTACAAACCAAGATGGCCAAGGGACTCCGGTTGATACGGTACGCCTCTGCGGTCACAATTGTACGGTGTGTTACTATATCTCTTGGCCTGTTCTGCATGATACTCGAGTGTAGAGTTCCATCGGGAAAAATTGCCTTCCCTTTTAGTGTCGTCAAAAAGTCTATACAGTCTTGGCATTTCTCGCTCAAGAGTAGGCGGAGGCTTCACCGACAAAACAGTCAGACTTGCAATTGCCAGTCTTCCTTTCCTTTACACGTTGCGTTTCCTTGCTCTCCAATATGGTGTGACGCTCCCAACGTCAATAACCCATGGAGAACTAAGCTAACACGTCCTCCAGTCGGCCCAAAATTCCAAGGGCATCCAGACCCTCCTTGACGTGAGCACGACCGCCTTGCCCATCCAGGTCCCCAGCAAGCTGAAGATGTGTGACAGGCAGAGCGAGAAGCTCAGAAGATCGTTCAGAAAGGTATGTCCTTGATCAATGCTTCCAGGCTCAAAGATTACCTCTAATAATATCACAGCAAGAGAATGTACGCTGTCCAACGCCTTCAGGAATCGGTCTCGTGCCCTTTTCTAACTTCCTTTCGCAGACCGCACCAAGCGAGTAAAAGACGCGAAGAACGAAGCTCAGACGGAGATTGAAGAGTACCGCAAGCAAAAGGACGAGGAGTTCAAGAAGTTCGAGAAGGAGGTAGGCTCCGATCTCCTTTCGTGCACAATTAGACCTGGAGATGTGCTTGCGAGGGCTGACTTTGGTTTACCAATCGCAGCACACAAGCGGCAACAAGAAAGCCGAGGAGGATGCCAGCAAGGACGCAGAGGAGCAGATGAAGGCCATCAAAGACGCGGGGAGCAAAACGGGAGATAAGGTTGTCGATGATCTGTTGAGGGTGGTTACGGAGGTGAAGCCTGAGATCCCTGATCGGATTGTCGCGCCGCCACAAGCATAATGTTAGAAGAATTGTATGCAGATGGCGTATGGGAGCGGTTGCTTTCATGTTGGGAGGCGGTCGATACAATGCATAGCTCCAAGGCTCAGTAGATTACAAGTGTCATTGCGAAACCTGTCATTATTTCCCGACCTATCTAGACTAACTTCAAAAGACATCGGGAAAAAGCGCAGAAGAATACCCAACATGTACCGCCCAATACAGAAGATTACGTTCGCATCGAGAGCTGGCTCAAGCTGAGTGATTATGCCTGCGGCTTCCGAGATCACACACCTTGAAGCTTTGTGTCTCATACAGAAAAGGTCCCCCACTATACCCGCACGGCATACTGGGTCTGATCATGGATGGTGACGGTGGTGAGAGCAGATTTCGGATAACAGTTGGCTCCTGTGCCACTCACTGGTCCGGTCCAGTCCACACCAATACAAGTGTTGTAGGTAGTGCAGTATGTCAAGCAGCCCTCCAAGGTGTTTGTGACGGTGGCAAACAGATCCGAACCAGCGTATTCTTGACCGCAGCCAATGTTGTATGTCTTACCGAAAGTATCCACATATTGCGTTCCATTGTACTGCGGACAAAGCACGTCGTTATAATTTGCGCCGGTCGACGGTCCGTTGACTGGAATACCGCTGTAAAGTGTGACTTCGGAGCTGTAGCTGTAGCTTGTGAAGCTCGCGTAGGGGTAGCAGTTGGAGCTTGTGGAGCTCGTACTATCCAGATATGTGACACCAGCGCATCCTTCAAGAATGTCGCAAAATTCAAGGCATTGTGCAAAAGTGTCTGCATGCGCTACATGGAGGTTGCTACCAATAACGTCGACACCGCACTTGACATCGTATGTGGTCCCGAAGACATCGGTGAAGCGAGTGTTGTTATTCTGAGGGCAGGACACGGAGCTAACTGTTGAGACCGGTGCTGGGGCCGTGGACGTAGTGTCCAGACCGGCTGAAGTCGTGGTAGTAGTACCTAATCCAGCCCCATCTGTCACTGAAGTTGTTGAAGGGATTTGGGTCGTACTTTGCCCAACCGGTGTAGACGTCGAATTCCCGCCAGGTGTCGATCCTCCAGACGAAGAGGGCATTGTATAGCCATATTTGAAAAAGCTGTCCTCACGACTCATTCCATACTGTTTGGTGGTGATCGCAAATTTAAGGTAGCAGTCGCCGCCTTGATTGCCTGCGCTCCAAGTTCCGCCGACACAAGGCTGGCCACCGGCAACGTTTGAGCTTGGGACGTAATTGTCGCACGCGGCAATACATGCTTCCATACTGCCGGTATGAGGAGTTACGAGATCACTGTACTGATAGTTGGTGGCACACTCGATTCCATAAACTGCTCCAGTGGCGTCAATGTAGTTCTTCCCATCATAATCTGGGCAGGGAAAAGGAGCAGTGGATGGGTTTACGGTGCTTGCGCTTGTCGTGCCGGAAATAATGGAGGCTGGCGGTGGGTTCGCTGACGTTGCTTGCGATCGAGTGGTAGTGGGAGTGCTGGGGGGTATAGATGTCGTGGATGTCGTAGACGTGACATACGTGGATCCCTTGGAGTCGGTTGTGGAATAGGCGACAACTGAGGACGATACAGTGCCCGAAGTCTGAACGGTTCCAGAACCAGTAGATTGGCCCAATGATTCGTTCGTTGCTGAAGATGGGCTGTAGCCAATCATGCGTGCGGCAAGAATACCGCCATTGCCGTAGTTGATGTCGGTGATAGCGAATTTCAGGTAGCAGTTGCCGCCGACATTGCTGGCTCCGTAGGTAGCTGCTACGCAAGAAGCCCCGTTGGCAACACTTGAGCTCGGTACATACTGATCGCAAGCCGCCAAGCAGTCGGCCAAACTGCTGACATGTGGTGTAATAAGATCGTTGTAAAGGAAGTCCGTTCCGCAATATATCTGATATTGGTGACCTGATGCATCGCTATAGACACCACCAGCGCCGGGGCAGACACCAGCAGATACTGTAGGAACAGTCGATGTAGTAGTTGTCACTGTGCTCGATGAAGTCTTGGTCTGAATGGTGGTTACGGTGGACCCGCTGCTGTCCGTGGTAACAACAGTATTGGTATTGGTCACCACTATGACGCTGGGGCCAGTAGCCTGGGTGAGTGAAGCGGTCAAAGTGCTTGAAGTGACATATGTCGATCCTTTGGAGTCAGTAGTCGAGTACACGATAACTGAGGTTGATGGTAAAGCCGATGTTGTGGACGTAACATATGTGGACCCCTGAGAGTCGGTGGTGGAGAACACAATGACTGTCGACGGTCCGGAGCCGCCGGAGGCGCATGTCGGACAGTGGTACACAATGCCGTATCGCGTTGAGCCACCACATTCAGCTGTGTTGCCAGAGCTCACCGTAGCGCAGCCATAGACCGAGATGTCTACGGCGTTGCCACTAGGGGCCACCGAGCCACATGCACACCCATTGCCTAATCCTATAAGCGCTCGATGGGTTCATCAAGGGATTGGCGTCCTACCGTTCATAATTGCAAAGTAAGCAGAACCTTTACAGTACAACGCACAGTACTGGAGAGTCATAGATGTGCTGGTCGTGGTCGATCCTGTGAGAGTGTATCCAGATGAGCCCGCATCGAAGCAGCCGTCAAGAGAGTATGATCCATAGGAGCTATCAACCGTCTCGGCTAAGGTGGGAGGAGCACTATGAGTAGCATCAGCATCTATCCCCACGAACCCTGGATAGTGTGACATGACTTACCCGCTTGATCCAGAGCCGGAGCCGCTGCCAGAGCCACTGGGGCCAGGATATGCGCCAGCGGCGCAGGTACCAGTCGGTACTCGGATAGTCACAGTGGAGACTGCCCGGACAAGCGCAGCTGGGTTGTACACGCTTAGGGCAAGGCCCAGGAAAGTGTACTTCATCGTGGCAAACCGGGGGGGGTGGATCAATCAAGGCCCAATAACAAGCTTTCAAGAAGAAGGGCAAAATGAGAGGTTCGCGAGCCACAAGCGCAACGAGAGTATATAAGGACTAAAAGAGTGTCTTTAAGGAGAGTCTTTGGTCTGGGCTAATTTTTGCGAAGCAGCCTGAAGACTTATTATACAGGAAATGAAATTGGAGGCCCCGGAATGCTTTGGAATGGTAAACATCGCGTCCTTTACACCCACCTCCATTCCTCAGCGTACCAGAGCCGCGATTACGCGAATCAGAATGTTCCATTGGGGAAAACAGACTGAGAATTTGATGGGCAGTCTTCAAAGCCAGAACGGAGATGGTCGTCCTTACCCACCTTTAAGGAACGTCCGACATGGCTGCACTGCTTTCGCATGAATAAGTCCAGCTCCACAATACTCGCAATGACAACGGCGCTTTTCTCTGATTGTCATACTTGTTGCTAAAAGTTGGTCGAGCTTGGCCGAGGAAAGAAGTGTTTTGGTTCGGAGAGGACAGGACAGGACAGCTTGATTGCGACTCAACATCCGTCGATTCTTCCTCAACGCACTAAAGTTGACAGACCATGGCTTCATCAATGATCTTCTTTCTTCATAGTCCTCTCCTTGGCGCTAGGTGCAGGTTACGAGTCTCTCTACTTACATGACAGTCTGTTGCTCGTCTGTCGCCCATTTTCTCCTTCTCCATGGCTTTCCGAGCCTACAGATCGTCATCGATGTACTTAACATGTAGACAATTCCTCTTCATTCAACGTCTTAGAACGCGTCAATTGCCATCAATCCATAGATATCTCAGCTCTCAAGACTATCGCCTTGGAGACTTTGGTCGAACGATTGAGACTGACTATGCCGTGATACGTGCCAAGTATCGTGAGCAACCCTCGCTACCAAAGCCTTTGAAGATATTGCTAAGGATTGCAAGAAACTCCTAAGAATCCCATCGTCCTCGCACATGGGCTGCTTGGATTCGACGAGCTGCGTCTTGCTGGCAAGCTTCTGCCAGGTCTGCATTACTGGCGAGGCATCACCGAGGCTCTGATGGCAAACGGTATCGAGGTCATCACGGCTTCAGTGCCTCCGTCAGCGTCCATTGAAGACCGTGCAGCGAAGTTAGGTGAAGACATCGAGAAAAAAGCTCATGGGAAGAGTGTCAACATCATTGCGTAAGGCGCCAGAACACCGAAATCATCCAAGACTGACATGATGCAGACATAGCATGGTCTGTATCCTCTCTGGAATTGGACTATGCCTTGGCTTACCTGTGGTAGGGGTGAGTAGGCCAGAACCATTATTTGGAAGGCGCAGACACTGAGCACCCTTCATCAGTGGTCTTGACGCACGCTACATGATCAGCCAGCTCAAGCCCCCCAACGTCAAGGTCCTCTCCCTAACCACCATCGCCTCTCCCCACCGAGGCTCCGCCTTCGCAGACTACGTCCTCGACCGCATTGGCCGTGAGCTCTCACCCTCCACCCCTACCATTTCCACCCCCCGATTGACCCCCCAACAGCCCGCTTCCTCCCACGATTCTACTCCACTCTGCGCGCTCTCCAGATCGAGACCGGCGCCTTCAGCCAGCTCACTCGCCGCTATATGAGCGAGGAATTCAATCCCAAAACCCCAGACCGTGAAGGGGTAAGGTGCGTCGCCCTCGTGTATCCTTGGAAAATATTTCCCTGCCTACAATCCTCGCACCATATTCTCCCACCCTATCCCCCCATATCTCCACCCCCTCCCATCTCACCTCTCCCTCCAGCTACTACTCCTACGGCGCCACCGCCTCCCCCGCTCCCTGGTCCGCCTTCCGCCATTCCCACCGCATCGTCGCCACCGCCGAAGGCCCCAACGACGGCCTCGTCAGCGTAGCCAGCAGCCGGTGGGGCGGGTATAAAGGGACGCTGGTGGATGTTAGTCATCTCGATTTGATAAATTGGACAAATCGGCTGCGGTGGCTGGTTTGGCAGATGATGGGGAACCCGCGGAAGTGAGTTTGATGTTTTTTGGGGGGGGGGGGGAAGAGGGGTCTGAGAAGGCTGGCTAACGGGAGAGATAGTTTTAATGCTATTGCTTTTTATCTGGATATTGGAGGTAGGTGTCGTTGGTGATGGCTGGGGAGAGTGGGATGCTGATGTGGGGACAGATATGTTGGCGAAGGAAGGGTTCTAAATTGGCCATGGATGACGATGACTCGCTCGACAGATTCTTGAGACTAGGTGTCTCGAGGAATCCACTCGACTTCTCAGGAGCTAAGCGTCTACACCAAGGACCAATATTTAGCATACTTCCCCATGGCAGACGGCGACTTCCTCACGACCGGATTTCGATTCATGAGGCGAAGACAGAATTCGTAACCTTTCATTGATTTCTGGACGCATTTTCCCGATCATCACCACAGCGTATCCTTCTCAGCTGCCCATTCTAATGCCTTCTGCACCCCTCACAATCTTACTTTCCCTCTCAAATCTTCACCTCCGCCGGCAGATCCACGGTCGTTACATCCAACCCATCCCTCAGCGCCTGCTTCCCCGGCATCTTCCCCCTCCGCATCAACTCCGCCGAATAGGTCATCATTGGATCCATCTGCATACTCGCGACCGCCACCACCGTCTCGCCCTTGGCATAGAACGCCGCAAACTTGCCTTCCTCCGGCTGGCCCTGCAACACTAGGTCGTCCCAACCACTGGCCATAGTATTACCACAATATCTCAATTGACTCCCCAATGCCGACCAGAACACCGGGATGAACGGCTTCGGTTTCGAGCCCGGTTGGGTTATCGACTTGGCTACGCTCCGGCCTGCATTCTGCGCTACATTCCAGTGCTCGATGCGCACGGGCTTGCCGTCGCCGCCAGGGCCATGGTACGGGTATGTGGCAATGTCGCCGATTGCGAAGACGTCGTCGAGGCCTTGGACTTGGAAAGCTTCGTTGGTGCGCAGAGAGCCGTCTTTCTCAAGCGGCACTGCGGGGTTGTCTTTCAAGAACGAAGTCTCTGGTTTGACGCCGACGCCGAGGATGACGAGGTCTGCGGGAAGAGTGGTGCCGTCCTTGAGCTTGACACTGCCGACGACGGACGAGTCTGAAGAGGAGGCCACGGCGCTGTCGACGGAGGCGGAGAGGTAGAACTTGACGCCGTTCTTGCCCACTTGTTTTTGGAAGATCTTGCCGACTTCGGCGCCCATTACCCTTTCCATAGGGGCTGATTCCATACCGACCACTGTGACCGTGTTGTTGGCAGCGAGGCAGTTGGCGACTTCCATGCCGATGAAGGAGGAGCCGATCACGACGATGTTCTTGCCTTTCTTCTCGCCTACTGCGGACAAGATAGCTTTAACGTGGGGGATGGTGCGGAGGAGGAAGACATTGCCGAGGTCTTTGAAGCCAGGGAGGGGTAGCATGTTGGGCGTACCGCCTGTGGCGAGAATGAGTTTGGTGTAAGGGAATGAGGTGCCGGATTTGGTGGAGACGGATTTCTTGGAGAAATCGACGCCGGTCGCTTCATCTTCGACGAACTTGACATCGGCGGACTTGTACCAGGCGTCGTCACGCCATTGGAGGGCGTTCTTGTCGTCGAGAAGGGCTTTGGAGAGTTTAGTGCGGTCGAAAGGAAGGCTGGATTCGCGGGTCAGGACGGTGATGCCGCCCTTGAAGTTCTGTTCGCGGAGCGCTTGGACGGCGCCCATGGTTCCACTGCCCCCTCCGATAATGAGTACCTTCTCTGGGCCTTGTGCAGAGCACTTGACGTTTGGTTGTCTTCTGCTCGACTTGATCGTGCTCTCTTCTCCCTTGATGTAGACCGCTCCACTCTTCTCGATGATCTCGAATTTGGCAAGAGGATCAAGCGCCGGGGCATCCTCGACATCACCAGAAGCAATGTTGAAGCAGGCTGACAATCTGTCAGTCTGATAATCAGGCACAGGGCTCAAAAGTGCTCACCGCCGTGCCATGCACATGTCAAACGGCCATCTGGCGTCACGACACCGAGCTTCAGTGGGGCTCCGTAATGGGTGCAGTTGGGGCTCATGGCGTGGGTATCGCTGCCCTGCTTGACCAGCAAGACTTTGCCATTCTCAATACCCTCGACCTCGACCTCACGCTTCTCTCCGTTCTTGAGGTCGAGGGAGGAGATCCCTTTGAGCTTGAACTCCTGAGCCATGGTTCGGAGTGAGGTAGTGAAGCTTGCAGTGCTTGGTATGAGGGATTGACGTGGGGCTCGTGGGATCAGATGAAAGAATGGTCGGATTAACGAGGAGAAAGGTGGCATGTATGGGTTTAGGATGATACACGACGACAATCCTTCCGATCAAAGCCCGCCGGAGTAGGCTTACTTAAGTAAGGTAGTGTTCGGTCTGCACGATGTCATCACGACAGCACTGGGCTTATCGATAGGACACCCGTTCGAATTTGATGCATGCGCTTGCAACGGCTCGGCTAGAGAAGACCCTGGCGTCGATCTCTGGCTTTTGTGCTCGCCCGCTGCTGCTCCTCTGTGATTTCGACTTCCGTTCTATGCGATACGGGGAATCTCTGCGATCGAGGTGAACGAGTCCCCGAGTGGCCGGTGCTGATATGTAATCGGTCCAAGCCTCTGGGCTCCTAGGATTATTTTCGCTGATGGTGGGCTGAATCTGCACACAGCCGCAAAGCCCGCGTGTCCCTCTCCATACTTTAGGTAAAGTACGGTATCAACGTAGGCAGCACTCTCCGCACCTTCATCGTCATGCCGTGGCTTCTTTCATTGGCTGGTACAATGGCGAGTTAAGAATCGTCGAGTGCTCATGACAAAATCGTAGCTTTCTAACAGAGGATTCTGCCCGCGTCCGGCTTCACTGGGCTTGCTTCACAGCTTCACGGCTTCACGGCCAATGGCGATGCAATCAGAACGTTGACTTTTTGATTATGTTCCTGATGCTAAGATACGATCTCCAGTAAAATTCTATCATGGCTGTCAGGATCTTCCTTGATCGGCCACATGCACATTTTACCAATCTTGATTTCATTACGGGCAGGGTGCTGTTACAGTTGAACACCAATGAGACTATATCCAACATTGTCGTCAAGCTCGAAGGGGAGAGCAAGACGAAGCTTGTGGTCCCCGACCCCTACCCCGCCCATCACAACCGCGAACGTTATGAGATGGAGGTGCACAAGGTGAGCCAGCAGGCATCTCGCCCTTGTGCTGGCAGTGAAATTCCGCCCGATTATTCACTGTGATCGAAGCAATAGTCAGTGTGATCGAGGTCGTCCTGCTGACTTAGGAATAGTTACTCTACAAGACCAAAGTCGTCTTCCCGTCTCAGGATCTTCAAGGTGCAGCAACGCCGAATGCAAGTTATACGCTTCCTGCCGGGCAGTATGAGTATCCTTTCCAATTCAAGATACCCTTCAACAATGATTGCTCGAACACGAACTTCAAGCCCACAAACTTCAACAGGGCCAATCTGCGACTGGAGGTGGCCAGAGAGTCTGGCCGGCATGTGAAAAAGACCTTGCCGCCCTCAATGAGCGGTCTTCCTGGTCAAGCGGAAATCAGGTACTATGTTAAAGTCACTGTCCAGAGGCCAGCGTTCTACAAGGAGAATTTTAGAGCGGTGCGTAAATCTTCCCCTTTTGAGTGATACATAATTGAGAAGTCTCTAGCTAGCAGATTTCAAGTTTTTGCCCATTGAGCCTCCCCGACCTCCGAAGAATTCAAGACAATCATACGCCAGACGACAGCATCAATTTGCACCAGCCGTCAACATACCTGCTAAACCAGGCATCTTCCGAAGAACCTCCACTGCCACTGTAGCAGACGACGATGCCGTCTCACCCAGCATCAGTTTTGAAGGCCGACTACCCGACCCACCGATAGTAACCTGTAACGAGCCACTTCCCCTGCGAGTGTTGATTACCAAACTCAATGAGTCACCTGCGACATTATATTTGCAGTTGATTGAGCTTGTATTGATAAGTGATACGACCACACAAGCTCATCAACTGCACAGATCCGATATTGGAAACTTCATATTGGTGAGCCTGAGCAACTTGCATGTTCCACTGCGTCCCTTGGACAATAGCAAAGGGGGCAAAGACATGGAGATAGACCCTGCCCTCTGGAGCCATGCACCTTTGCCAAATACCGTCGTGCCCGCTTTCGACACTTGTAATCTGTCGTGCAAGCACTGGCTGGACATCAAGATAGGCTTGTCGTGGGGATCTGGCAGTCGAATAAATGTAAGTTCTCTTGAGGTCTTACTCAACTGGCTTGGCGATTTCCACACTTTGCCTTCCATGATTTCAAGTTCCGTTCAGCGTCGACCCCATTCATTACCCTCCGAATGTGTGTTCAGTCCGAAGCATGGAACCTGCAGGAACATCTCGCAATCTCGGTTCTTTATTTCGCCTGTCACTGACGACCCTCCAGCCCGAGCTCATGGTCCAGACAATTCGCATGCCCGTCCCAGTCTATAGCGGCATTACGCCCCCTCAAGCGCTATTGAACGCTATGGCCAACCATCCGACAACTTCGCAGTTCAAGCCACCACTCCCTCAACGCAGACCATCTCAGCCCCAGCAGCCACCTCCGCAATTCGCCCCAGCACCATCAGACATCCTTGAGGACGCACCGCCGAGCTATCAGGACGCAATGGCCGACGACTTGGCCCCCATAGATGGACCACGAAGAGACTATGCTCCCACGCCACAGCAGCCCGCTCCTGCGGGGTCAGGTGACAAAGGTGGATGGGGAGAAAGGTTGTTTCCTGAAAGTGGGTGATGGATCGTCAACGGCGTTTGTTTCGTGCAAAGGGTGTTGGGGGCAAAGATACCAACTTGCTGCATCTGTTGGATTACTACTGCTGAACTGCTGAAGATTTTGGTTCGAGAGTTCAGCACTAGCGGTGATTCATGTCGCCCAATTCTCCTGGTCAATGCTCGCACTCATCTGCCGTTGCCTTGACTTGAGACAACGATGTAGGCTCGTGTAAGGAAGACAGGAAGCTTTGAGACTGGGTGTCAGAATCCTGGAGCACTCGAACTCTCCCAACAAAGGATTCTTGCACCGAAGCCATCGTCACCACAGAGTCAGATCAACCAGAGTCAGGCCTCTGGTCGGCATCCTTTAGGAGCAGAAGGCAGTGATTCGGAGCAGCGTGACCTCAAGGAATATCCTTGCCTCACGTTGATGCTCTGTGAGGTTGATTGCAGGAATACCGCAGGGTCTTATAATCGAAGGATCATGTACGTCTACCATCCTCCATAGTTACCCGATCGAGGGGTCTATTTATGGGCGCTTGCGGCTGACAGGCGCTAATCTTTAGCGCAAGGCCGACTTCTCGCGAGAGAATTAAATGTTCCTTGAGGTAAAGGAACGTCTGCCTGCAGATTTTGTAGCCTCACTAGCACAAATCAATGCCTGTTCGGTCCCTCATCTGCGGTCATGTTCCTGGTGAAGCCCCCTTGTAGTTTTACGCTTCGGTGGAATGACTGTTCGTGTTCAGCTCGCCTCCAGAAATACTTCATCAAGACGACTTGGCTACACGAGGGGCCTGTTGCCGCGAGTTCGGAGATTTTGTGCTAATCGGACATCAGCGTAGGCGGTCCTATCGTACTGACAGCCACAGCGGAGTGACCGTCTGACGTAATTATCGTCACTCATGGAAGTCTAAGCATGAACGCTCGCTACGAACTGCGCCTCGATTATCTCAAGTGTTCACCTAGGGAAGGCATCCCTCCATCAGGCACACCAGCAACCAACAAATTTACTCTTATACTAAGCTTTTCTGTTTCCATCTCTGTACTATACGGTCTTGGTCGCTGTCGTGTAAGACCTCTGGTCGCTCCGACTGCGCCCTAGGAGAAATCCAGATATCGCTCCAATGCACGTCTCTCAGCTAAAAGGTTCAGCACCGAGAAGGAAGTCGACGCGCGAACGTACTAACGCTAATCGCCCGGCATCCGATGCCTTACACTCACATGCAGACACATTGAGCCAATTGGGCAATACCGTTTGATTCCTATATCCCGTCGCCATGGCTTTGTCTCTGCGGATCCTTGGTAGGGCAGAGCAGCCACTCCCGCAGCTGATGCTGGTGTGACAGTCCCATCCAGAGCTGAGTGGCTGATGCTCCAACGACTCGAACTTATCCCGGCTGTTCTAACCTTCATCGCGCTTTAGACTGTCGGCCATGTCCACTCCGGTCATGGTCGAATCTCAACTATTCCCTATTCTATCATGTCTTGGCGCGAAACTTCTTCACGGAGTGCCTGCGGCTCGTTCTAGGCAGTGTAGGTAGCTACTTGCATGGGACGATGCCTAGTCTGCGATGCCTAGCGCCCTGATTGCCTTACTTCATATGCCGCACAATTCCTTGCGCGTTCGCCTAAGGAAGAGTCAAAGGTATATATTGTAGTCACCTGGACCACGTGCTGCTTTTCCTGTGTCATTCTTTAAGTGCCTGTCATCGCAGGCTGCTATCTAATATCTTTCCTTCGTCACGTCGTTCACTCTTTCACTCACTCATACAAATATCATTTTGAACTAAGCAATAAGCCAATAAGCCACCACTACTTCTGAGAAGAATCGATCCAGGCACATCAACATTTACTGGCCCTAAGTGATGTGTATCCAAGTCATCGAACGTTATGCGGCGTGCGGTTGTATCTACTATAAGCACGCCGTCGACCCATGTCCCTCATATGGACGCCGTGGCCACGAGACTCGGACGAAGGAGGTATCCGTCGGCTACAAGTGCTCGCGACACTCGGTCAAAAGAGCCGAACCTTCGACAAAGCATTATGAGTTTCCCGACTCGGGCTACGGCAGTGGCAGTGGAAGTCGACCCCAATCCTCGGGGTACCGTCGGTGACGACCGTGAAGCCGATGTGGCAGCCTGGAGAGAATACAGGCTCCGGAACCGTGGAGTTTCCAGTCGAGCTGGAGACGAGGAAAGAAGATGGCAATATGCCATGAGGATCACGGCAAGCGTCTTTGGGGCGCCGAGCGCCTTTCCCTGACACACGCCAAATCGTTGGCGAAGCCTTTCTAATATCTTCACTCGCCCCTTCCATAAGAATTCTTGCAACTTTTTACTAGCATCACGGAATACGGCCTTGTTACAACGATACCCTTCTCTACGGATTTCCTTCTAGATTCTGCACTGCAGCGCCTCACGGCATTGTACGATACACCTGGGACATGACTCACTCACGGCGGCTTAGCATCCTGCGTTCGACAACCACCAATTCGGAAGTGCCACATCAGAATGACTGGGTCACACGATGTTGAAGGCACGACTGGGGAGGGAATGGGGCTGGTCTCCAAATGGAATCATCGTGGGGCTAGTGACTTTGAATCTGCATGAAGGGAGGAGCGATTTGAGTTTCAGCACGGAAGCATTGTTGGGCATTGCGTGGGCGTTCTTCACTGGGATTATTCGAGCAATTGGTGCTGGCCACTCATCTCCTGAGTCACCATCTGCCGCGCGGGTGTGACTCGTGTACATCAACATGACTGCAATGGTTTTTGCGCTCTATCTTCGAGACGCTGCAGGCAGCACTCACGTCTGGAACGTCGAAAGAGCGCAGGATGGGAGGGATGAGGGGGCTGCAGTGTTTGCAATTGGCTGTGCCAATGCTTGCAATGATATGAATAGATAGGACGGACAGTGAAGAAAGCACCGAAACTGATCGCAGTCCTCCGTTTCTGCCGTATGATTCGATGATCGATTCGCCCCGTTTGTGAAGGCATGCTGGATGAGTCAATCAATACAGAAACCCGTGATCGTGACCATCTGCAGGCAACCGAGGGCCTCCCGACCCTCCCGACAGACCATCTCACTTCTATTCGTGTTGTGCTATTCGCCATCGGCTTGCGCCATTTTGCCGATATCTCTTCAGCCTAGCAAAGCCATGCGCCATGGAGGATGCGCTCTGGCCATCTGCTGCCTCTGCAAAGACTAGCGGGGACAATTCTCCGAAGGATGGGCGCTATCAAAGTATCGTCAACCACCTTCCATAGCCCTCATACTCCCTACTCCGCAATTCTGCAACTATGTCATAGAACCGCACGCAGCCCTCCAAGTGAGCTATCGCTCGTCGGTGACAAATGCTGCCTATCTCCAGGCGTGAAACACGGCATCCACGCAGGCAAACATCAAGTGATTCCCATCAAGTCCTCCAACTCCTCAGGACTCAGCGTACTCCGTCTCCGGCTTCCCTTCAGCCGGTTATTCACAGTCCTTGCCGCAGTCTTGCGCTTGTCTCTTTGCTCATCCCGCTTTCGTGCTTCTTCGGCTTCGGCTTGCGCTTTTTCTAGCTTTTCATGGACTGTGCGCGGTGATGACGGGGTCTGTATGACCATTAGTACAGATGAATCCCAGAGCGCTTCGTTTCAGAGCTGGGAGGCGGTACTCACCGGCTCAGCTGCTCGTGTTCTACTCTTGATGGGGCTGAACAGAGCCATGTGGCCGGAAAAGTCCAGGAGAGAGGCATCTGCCTCGCTGTCTTCCTTCGTTGCCGCTTCCTCCGGGATCCTTTGGAAGGATTCCTTGCGTGATGACAGGGCACGTCTGGCATTGCCACTTCTATCCTGAAGGATGTTGCTTTCCGTGGGAATACTGGCGGCTAAAACATCAATCTCCTTGTCATCCAGACACGGTGGCTCGGGCGACTCCGCAGGATTCTGCAGTATATCTTCCGGTCCGGCTGAGCCACTTAGCTCTTCGCCTTCATTCATCTGTGAAGGCGATCTGGCTTCCTGGATTTCCGGCGCAGCTGGAATATCCGATCCGAGATTCATCCCCTTTGTCAGATCTTCAAGGTTGATAGTATCCCCTGTATCCACCATTCTCTTTCTCCACCCATCCATCATTGCTACCGCCTCTTTCCACCGCGCCACCATCCTCTCTAGTCCTTCTCTGAGTCTAATTATCTCTTCTTCTCTTATCTCCAATTCTTCAAGCGGGACAAATGACGGATTGGTCAGCAGGCCTCTCAAGTGCTCTAAAACTTCGTCGGTGCTAGCCGCTAGCTCTTCGTAAGAAGGTGGTGCAGTGATCATTGCATTCGCAAGTTCTGATCCTCCGCCACCTGGATAGCCACCTTCACCAGATGTGGAGTCGACAGGCAGTCCTTGCAGAGTTCTCAGTGTCGCTAAGGTATTCCTTACTAAGCCAATCAGAGCATCATTCTCATCACTTAAGTTCTGGCTCAGCTGTGTCAGGAATTCCGTCGTCTCTTGCTTCAGTGAGTATTCGGGGCTTTCAAGATCAGCTCCGCCCTCAACATCCCGGATCCCTTGCAGTTGCGATCGGGTAGGTCCTGCAGTCACCACCACGACACCCACTTGGCCTCCGTGACCATCTCTACCCCTGCGACCTTCCAGATGTCGTTTCAATCGGCTGAGCTCTCCGTCCCGCCGCCGGATATCGTTCGCGCACTGCCCTCTTATCTGCGTGACCGTTCCCTTCAAGCGTACCATTTCTTCTCTGAGCGCTCTGTTGCGTGTCTCTCCTGTGCGTAATGTCGCGCGGGCTGTCTTTTCTTGCGCAGCCGACAAAGCCAACTGCCGGTCTAGATCGGCATTGCGCGATTCAAGGCGAGTGAGGGTTTGGGTCTGCTGGGCGGAGGATGCGCGCAGTGCTTGGAGATTGTGGGAAAGATTGGACGTGGTATCCGCTTCGCGCTGCAACGAGGAAGATGTCAATAGGTTTCATGAGTAGCTGCGACTCAATTGTAGGCCTACATCACGTCTCAGGATCAGGTCATGCACCAGATTCATGACTCGAGCCATCGTCGTATCCACTCCGCCCTCCGCCTTCGCCGGCTCGGCGAAAGCGATAGGCGTACCATTGCGCAGCAAGCCTCGAGACAGTAGCAGATTATTGATGTAAGAAGACGCTGTTTTTAGGTTCTTTGAGTCCATCATAGAGTGTGAGGAGAGTCTGGCGCAAAGGGCCTGCCGAGATCAATTGTCAATAAAGAGTAAACAATGGCAGAACATCGGCTAAATTGTTCGCGCTATTCGCAAGAATATGTCTTGGCATTTGCATTTGTCGCGTTCACTTGCCCTTGTCACACCTCATTGACTTGATCAGTCTACAATTCTTCCCGTCTCGCATTGACTGCTCAGCAAATATTGATATGCATTTCAGCCCGATGTCCTGACAAGTCCCACACCGCTTTGCAACATGTCAGCTTTCACGGTTCCCTTCTCGTCAAGTCCGCCTTCAACACCGGACTCCCGTGCACGGCGGACCAATGGGCTAGGAAACACTTCTCAGACCTTCGGTTCGAACATCTCCACCACACCCGCTGGGCCTCCGTCCTCGACCCCAGCTCGCCCTCCTTCCTCATTCGTACCCTCCTTCACCCCAGCTGGACCCCCTCCACTATCGTCATTATTCGGTAGCTCCCAGCTTGGCCCCTCACATAATAAGCTACCTTTCGGTTCGAAAGCAAGATCTATGTTTTCTTCACCCGTTCCTCCACCACCGGAAGACGAAGAGATGGAGGAAGAGCCCGATGGGGAAGTGGACCAATGGCAGGGCGACGAGCTTTCAGAAGCAGGCAGCAGGGAACTAAAAGGAGACTCGCAGAGGCGGCCAGACAAGGCTGTCTCCACAACATCTTCCAGATTCCAATCCTCGACGTCCAGCGCCGGAGCGATTGATTGGGCGAAATACGCATCCTCCGCTGTGAATGGGACGCCTAGAGGTGTAAAGCGTTCGAGAGGCGGCGCTGCTATCTCCTACAGTCCGTTGCGATCAGTAGTAAGGCAGCGTGATCCAAGAAAGGATTCTCCGATACCCACGATCGCCAAGGACATGGCAACGCAACTTGGTGTTGCTAGACTGGTTGAGCCAGATGATCTGATCGTGAAGTCTGAGAAGATCGTCAATCAGCTCTATCACCCGGAGGAAGGCCTTGAGCAGGAGCCTGATTATGAAGCACTTCTTTCAGCGGCTTCACAGGAGCTAAGCAAAGTATGGCAAGAAAGCCGAGATCAGGATCAGAAAAACACTCCGCCGGAGCCAAACGATCTCATTGGGATCGGACCGGAAGATTCAGCACCAGACTACCACAAGGCAAGCTTCTTCGGCGCTCTTCTACTGCAACTTCATCACCCACCCACAGCAAAGGGCATGCAGGCATTTGCAGTATCCAAATTCGGGCGATCATCCAACCTCGGCCAATCTTTAGGCCCCTCACGAAGTCAATACCGACCGACAGCTCCTCCAAAGGTACTACTGGATTGGCTGAACGAGCGTCACAACCCATACGCAGACTCCGCGGCAACTCTCAAATCGCACCTACCAGATCCCACTGCCCACATGAATTACTGGGATATCATCTATTCTTCAATGCTACGAGGCAAGATTTCCGATGTGATCAGCATTCTCAAGCGCTCAAATTTCCAAAAGGCTCGAACAGCACGGGAAGACGGTCAAGGTGATGGTGGCTACCACGACATGACACTCAAGAACATTAAGCGCGTCATTGATCGCGCAGTACAGGTACTAGAGATGTGTCCAGCATTGCAAGATGATGACTGGAATATTGCCGGCAATGAATGGCTGCTCTTCCGTAAACGTATCGACCGTGCCGTGGCAGACCTAACAACATTCGCGGAAGGACGGAATAAGGATGCGGAGCCATCGGGACCGACGTTCGAAGCATCGAATTTCGGCATCAAGAGCCCATCATTAGCTCTCAGCCAGTCCGCACGACGAGCGGAGAGCCAAGTGCCCTGGACTATCTATCAGAATTTAAAAGCCATGTATGGAATCATCCTCGGTGGAGACACTGAGGTTGTCGCATCCGCTCAGGATTGGGTGGAGGCCACAATTGGGCTGGCAGTTTGGTGGAACGGTGACGAGGACGAAGAAATCGCTGTGGGCAGTCTCGCCCTAACGCGGCGCTCGTTGCGGCGTTCGCAGTCAAGAGGGTCTCGTTTCGTTGATATAAACCCAACCGAAGCGTATCTGCAGCGATTAGCCCATGCTTTCGAGGGCGTCACTGATGACCAGGAGGGTGACCTCTTCCAGATCAATACAATCAACCCCGTTGAGGTAGGGCTGGCATCGATCTTCCAAGGCAATGTGGAAGGCGTATTTGGTCTTCTACGGTGCATGTCCCTACCAGTCGCTTCAGCTGTTGTCGAAGTCGCATGCCTAGGCAATTGGTATCATTCAGCTCCAAGTACGGGGTTGATGGATGATTTCGACGAAAGCGACCTACTTGTCCTCAGTAGCTATGGCCAGCAACAGAAGCCAGTCACTCGTGACGGTCTCCTCATCGAGTATGCCGAGGCGCTCGTTGAACGAGAGCAAGTCAAAGATTCAGCCTCGCCTACTCCAACGGAAGGCTGGGAGCTTTCTATGGAGCTCCTTGCCCGTTTGCAGGATGCCAGAAAAGCCGACAAGAAAGTGAGCGACCTCATCAAGCGGCTGCCACTCGACTCGGATCATAAAGTGGACAAGGTTCTGCAACACTGTCATGCATTCGAGATGCATGAGGAAGCGCATCGCGTCGCCGAGGTATATTTCTTCCTTTCCCCCTTTCCCTCCTCCAGCCCGCTCTCAATTTCCACTCATACACCAACGACCAATCGCTGACACTTCTCACAAACAGCGCTACGCCGACTACATCTCCACAAACACAACCCACTACGGCACCGCCCTGATCTACTATTCGCGCGCCCACCTCCCCCAAAAAGTGAAATCCGTCCTCGACCTCCTCGTCTCCCTCTGCCTTGTCCAATCCACCGCCATCCCGCCCACCGCCTCCCTGGACAAAAACCTCCGCGCCCTCGTCGAAACGCCTCAAAGCAGCCTCAAGAAGCTAGAGTTGCTAGACACCGAAGCCGCTGCTACTCTGCATAGGTATCTAACGGGATACGCGACGCTACGGCGCTTCTACGATCTCAGAGATGAGGAGGTGAATGCAAAAGGCGGGGAGAAACCGAGGGGCGCGTCGCAGAGGAAGAAAGAAGCCGCAAAGGCACTGATCGCAGTCATCAATAGCGCCGCGGACAACATCCACGGGGGTCTGTATGACGAGACGCGAGACTCTGTCGTGCATGTTGACGGCTTACTCGCTTTGCTGGGTGAGGCCACCGTCTTTGTGAATCGTCAGTTCCACCCCCCCGCCCTTCCTCCTTCCCCCAACCTACCACCTCAAACGACCCTTCCCATCATCCCTCCTCCCACTCCTGCAACACACTAACGCTCCCCATCAGACACCCCCCCAATCCTCACCCCCACCCAAAACCACTCCCTCCTCACCGCCCTCGAATCCCTCCAAACCGTCTCTCCAATTTCAATCTCCACCCAATGCGCCGCCTGCCTCGCCTCCACCCTCTCCGCCTACCATTCCCCCTCCCCCTCACAGGGTCTCCTCAGCAAAACCATCACCTCGCTGACAGCTAGCAGCAGTGGTGGGTTCAGCCTCGTGGGGAGCGAGATGCTAGAGTCGGGTAGTAGTGGGAGCGTGGTTAAGGCTGGGGGGGAGGGGCGGAGGAGTGGTGTTGGGAAGGGGAAGGGAGGCGAGGGGGAGCGGGTGGAGAGGGGATGGGATTGGAGGGGTGGGTGGAGGAGGGATGCGAGAGGGGAGGAGATTCTGAGGGGGTTGCGGATGGGGCTGGCGAGGGGGATTGGGAGGGGGTGGGTTGGGGGGGAGTGCTAGCTTGGGAGAGGAGGGAGTAGGCTTTCGCAAGAACGGGCTAGCTGCTAGTCTTGGGTTCAGGGCGCGGGTGGTGACCTCGGGGTTTCTCCAACCATGAGAGAAGCCAACAATGGCATGCAAGGGAATCACTCGGTGGTCCCTTGAAAGGAAGAGTCCAATGACACAAGCCGCACAGTTCAATCCCGTTTGCTTTCCCTACACGAGACGTCACTCGCAATCCGCCATGATACAACACCATCTACTTTACAGCCTCACCATCCCTCCTCTCTTCCCAGCCAACCCACAATCTCACTAGATTCATAAATATTCTAAGCTTGCTTGGAGTCCCGAGGCTACACGGCTGGTGCTTGGTACTCAATCTCTACTCTGAGGGACACTATATAGTATCTACTGTGTTACACACAGGGAGTTGGGGCCTTTTGCCAACTGTCGACTTTCTACAAACGACATCTGAATCGACAGTTGGGGTATATGAAGAACATCGGAACGCGAGACGTTCGTGTCAGCGGAGATAAATGTATTACTACCTTACATAACCACGAATGCTGGGGCCAAAGACCGTTATATGCCACTACCTACAATAACCAACATCAGGTTCAAATCATAACGAGCGCTGGTACAAGGGCGTAGTTTCCCCAGCGAGATGCTGCCTTGAAACCCCCTCTCTCCACTTTCCAGCGACTCCCAAAGAGCAATTTGAGCTTCTTCGACGCTGGGTTACGAGGAGGAAAGATCAGAAGCAATGGTACGAAAATTTTCTCTCTCTCTTCTTCGCGTAATGTGTAAGCGACCGAAAAAGAATCTACAAAAGCAAAGAAATAGCTATGCGAGAAAGTGCTAGGTTTATGTGTTGTTATGAATATTGTTGAAGCACAGCATGAGGTTTGATTTGTTGGAGTTCTTTTGTGGTGTAGATGGAATATAGCCTTGGAGTGAGGGGGTGTGAAAAGAGGTTTCATTGCAGTAGCTCCCTTTTCCTAATCCGATGGGATTTGGCTTGCGAGCTGGAGAGTCGCAGCCCCCCGAGATCAAACTTCGACAGTGATAGATCTCCTGCTGGACGGGTCTGCTTGTATATCAGGGCTAATCTCTGCCACAGCTCTCCCTTCTTTTGAGGGGAGCTTACAACACCACCAAGCCAGCCAACATCGCTCCAATCATCTTCCACATTCCTCCCCCACCCATTCGCAGATGCGTTCCTTGCGGGCGTGATGCTGGATTTGTACGGCTGCTGCTGCCAGTAGCGGCATTGTTCATTCGCCGTCGGGTCCGCGACGGCTGGGAAGCCGGAATCGGTGAGGTGCAGGAGCCTACCGCCCCCGTAGAGCGGAAATGTCAGATACATCGACCCATCATCTGGGGTGCCGGCTGATGATGTAGTGTTGGAGCGTTTGAATGACGGAGACGTTGTATGTCTCGTCCCCGGCCCGTTGCAGAAGGTGTATTCTGTGTCGTGCGCGTGCACGCCTGGAGGGACGCTGAATATGTAGCCGTGTTTGTTGTTGTTGAAAGCGTTGGTTTTGCAGGTGATGATGTACTCGCTCACGAAGAGGATGGCACGGTCCAAGTGGTTGTGATACCCGGGTGGGCTATCAGAAAGGGCGGGATAGAGCGTATTGCTGATGTAGGGGATATCTTGCGCATTTGCGTATGATACGAGTCCTTGTACGGATGATGAGAGGCTGTGATTGTCGTTCAGATAGGGGTCGGTGAAGACGGGACCTTCGTCGCTTTGGTGGCTGTTCATGACTTGAACGCTCTGATCAAAGGAGCCTTGAAGGAAAAGCTGGCCTGCGCTAGCTGGGACGAATGTGCCGTCTACGACCTGTGCCGCTCGTGTTTATGCTCTGCCCCTTAAGACGGCCATATTCATTTGGCTCACATCGTAAGATGGATCGAATGGATGGAGATTGACAGGATCAACGATATAATTACCATATGGAGACTCGCCGACAAATATGGCATTCGCATTGATCAAAGTCTCGGACGGGAGCTGCCTCACTTGCTGGATCGTAGAACATTCAGAATTTGCAGGAATTGCGGGAGAGTATCCTCTTGCTGCTGGATTGGGAGGTCGGCGAAGTATGCCGGGCTCTGGATAATTGCTCGTTGGAATGGCACCGGGCCCTGGGTCTCTCCAAAGGCCCTGATCGGGTATAAATCGAGGCGCCACCTGTCGATTTATCTTGACTGTCACGCGCTTGGGGTCGCCGCCGAAAAGGTGAACCATGGTTTGTATCCATTCGAGAGCGAGCCGTTGATTATACAAGCCCGCATTAGCAGTGCCATTGGCGATGAACGTGGGCCCAGCAAGCCATCCGAAAGCATCAAGCTGTCAGCTGTCAGCATTGTTTCCCTTTATTGATCTATTGAGAGGGGATTATGGCTTCTTTTGATTCGGATAACAATCAGCAAAGTCTATGACATGGTAGTTGTTTTTGATTGATACTTTATCCCCTCAATGACGCTGTGCCGAAGTCTTGCCACATTGAGACGAACCCATCGATCATGGCCCACACAGCTACATGTATGAAAATCAAAAAGAACCAGGAGTCGGCAAGTATATTCTGGCTACGCTGTAGTCCTCAGCGCCCATCCGAACTTCGCTCCACGAGCACTGAGCATGCAGAGCGCAGAGATTGTAATGAGAGATCCTGCCCAAGCCTGCAGGCCCACCCAACCATGCTTGTCGAAAATCACGCCTGCAACAGGGCTGCCCACGAGGAGACCAATGCCAGCACATCCCATTGACATTCCCAATCGAGTTCCAATGAGTTTTGGGAAGTCCATGGAAATTCCTACTACGATCGGTCCGGGCAGCGAGACGAAGGTCCCTGAAAAGAAGCCGTAGAGGACGCCAAAGACGACGAGTCCTGCTGCATCACGGACTGCTATCCAGCTGAATGCGAGGAGTGCTGTGACGAAGGCAAACGGAACATGTATGTTGAGTGGTCCTACCTTATCAGCCATGTAGTTCGGAATGAGCCGGCCAAACAATGACCCTGCGTTGACGATAGCGAGAAGGTATGCGGCTAGATTGCTGTTCATATGGCATACCTGCAAGCCTTAAAGCTCGACGTAGAAGAAAAGTACGTATATGCCCATGAAATCGAAGAACACTCCAAGACTGAAATGAATGAATGGTGCATCGCGAAAAGATGCAGTGTCGAATAATGCGCTTCTGTTCAGTGTGGGCTGCGTACGCTGGCGCACCCCAGCCACGGTAACAATCGAGGTTGCGAGCATCATGAAGGCTATGGCCCGAGTAGCCCACCGAAATCCTACAGAGGGCTCCAGTCGAGCAAATACGACTGGGTATACCACGGCTCCTGATAACATCTTAACAGGTTCACCCAGCATAGATGGTGATGCACGTCTGAAGACCTACCAATACTGCTCCCCATAGATGCTATTCCTGTCGCAATAGATTTCTTCGTCGAGAAGTACTGTGACACAATGACTATGCTTGGAAGAAAGAGGAGGCCGCTCCCTGCGCCGACCAAGAAACCTTGCGCGATGAAAACCTGCCAATAGGTCCGGCAGAGGCTGGTCATCATCATGCCGAGTATGGTGAGAAACGTGCCGATATACACTATTGGACGCAAGTAGCCCATATCGCATAAAGGACCGGCGATAACGCTGACAAGGAAAAGCAGGCCACCTTGGGCGGAGCCGATCCACGATATGTTGGAGCTGGAGGTGTAACTTAGCAGGCCTGTTTCATAGTACTTCTGGTAAACCCCATAAGTATTGATGAGATCCCAGGTGTTAAAGAATATGAAAAAGGCCTGCGTAGATGTCAGTTCCAGCTTTCAGCATCTCCTTATTCAGGAAAGGACCAGGCCCGGCCAAAACGTCGATCTAGAAGCCTTGGAAGGCAAGAATAGAATACTACTCGCAAACGAAAGCCATGGCTGTCCCAGCAAGAGTGTCAGACTGTTGGAAGCACTCCCTCCAGCAACTTGCGTCCAGGCGATGAAGCCACCGTCGGGGCAGTCGTCAGACGTGTTTCCTGCACCTTCTTTAGCGGCTTCAGAAGATACAATGTCACGCCCAAGCCCAGTGCCATTTTCTGGAAGGGCTTGGAGCGACATTTCCTAGTTGCTGCGGTGTCCATTGGTTCCGATCGAGTCACGACATCGAGAGTCGTGGTCTATGCTACGAGCCAGAAGGGCCAACCGGATTTTAAGGTTGGCGGTTCGCGAATTAGCGCTTTCACAACGCTTGCGAATCCTTGGTTTTATTTTTAGATCTCTATCCCCAACTTTTGTCAAGATCGCTCCAGATCCATTTTATTAACTTTTGCATTTCTCGATCTTTCGATCTCAAAATCGAAAGATAGATAGAACAAGCTTTACGCTTTAAGATTGTTTAGTTTTGTAAATTTCAAGAGTAATTTGATTAAGTTGTTATAATGTAAACTTTTTGCGTTCCAAATTACATTAGTAGAAAAATAGTTGTTCGAACTTGTCTTAATTACATTGAACTTACAACAACTATAATAACTTCAATTCTTGATTAAATTCTACTAGCAAAGTAGATTTATTAAGTGCTAAGTATCTAGTTCAATAGTAATAGTCTTTTAGTAAATTAGATCAAGAAATGCAAAAGTTGATAAAATAAATTTTAAGCGATCTTGACGAAAGTAAAGGATAGAAATCTAAAAATAAAACTAAGAATTCGCAAGCTTTGTAAAAGCGCTAAAAGAGAAATAATAGAAGCTTGTATCTACTCTAGCAAGAAGAACTTTCTAGCGAATTACTTGTAATGCAAACGTATTCTAACAAGTATAATTAACTCTCTTTATAAGTAGTTGCTATTCCAATAGAGATAACTGCTTATAAGATAACACTACTTATATTGAGAGTCTTAACATTAGATTACGCTAAGTTTAATTAAATTAGCACTTATCTCTTAATTAGACAAGATTATATATATAAGCAATACAATAGAATAAGAAGAAGATAATATATTGCAAAGCTATCTTTCTATTGCATAATACAAGATACTCTTTTATATATTCTTTAAGCGTATTTAAAATCTAAAATATATCTTTAGAAAGCTTAGAATTGATCGTTTAGTTAACTATTTAATATATCTATCGATCGAGAGTTTTCTAATTATTACTCTCACGTGCAGCAGATTTAGATTGATCGCAAGGAACCGAAAATATCACGTGAGAGCGTCAAGATTCGGTTCCTCGATTTTTTTTTGGAATCGAATTGCTTAAAATAGTAACTTTTCGACTAAGCTAAACTTATTATAGTAATAAGCTAGCTTCTTTAAGCGATTCGGTTCCATTCGATTTCTTGGCAATTCGATCCGATTCCAAATTTGGAACCGAATACCAAATCGACGATCAGTCTAAGCAGATTATATAGTGGAGTAAGAGAACTAGGTGTCGCCTTGGCGCTCGGGTTGACCTTTTAGACCAGGTTCAGGCCTAACTTCCTGACAAATAATAGCACCAACGTTCCCGATCAGATGTCTTGGCGGATGCTGCGCATAAATAGTTTGTATCTCGCTCTATAGCGAGAGTCTAAATTCGATTCCCTTTCTACTAATCAAAGACAAATTTGATAGTTATAGTAGTGCTTAGAATGCAATTGTTGCGTCCCAAGATTGTCTATATAGTCTCTCGTAAATCTATTTTGCACACAAGAGCGCGTGCTTTCTCGTTCCTTTGTGGGCAAATTGTTACGTGCAGCAGATTACATAGTAGAGTAAGAGAACTAGATGTTGTCTTGGCGCTCGAGTTGACCTTTTAGGCCAGGTTCAAGCCTAACTTCCTAACAATTACTAAACGTTTTTCTACAATCTATTATTCTTCTATACAAATCTAATTGTCTAATTATTTTTATATTAATGTTCTTCTACTATTTTTATGATAATTGAAGTGTATCTAGAGTCTCTAAAGTTTGATTAATATTAATTTTAAATATATTTATCTTTGTTTCTATCTTTTTTGTCGACAACTTAGAAGACTAATATTGTATTAGAATATTTGTTATTATATCTATATTATTGTTTGTTAATTGCTTTGCTATAAGTCTTTTATAATAAATTATATTAAAGAAGAAGAAGTTTAATACGCGTTAATTGCGTTTAAGAGCAATAATATTCTTAATTATCTATATACAAGCATTTTCTAGTACTTGCTTCAACTTAGATATATTAGTTATCTATCTTTTATAATTTCTATTCTATTGCTTTTCTATAGATATTGCGTAGTTTGTTGTTAGTATGGTAGATTTGAGTTAACAATTAGCAATAGTGTTGACAATAATACTAAACTTTTATATCTCTATAATTTATCTTATTGTTGTTAAGATATTTATTATCTTGTATAATTCTTGTTTAGACTCTATGTTATATTTATCGATATAATATCGAAATTATTGTTTTCTATATTAAAGTTTTTAAATAACAATAGTATTTTAATTAAGTAGTTAATAGACGCTTGTAGTATTAATTGATAAAAAAAAAATTAATATTTCGTATCGATTTGTTCTCTTTTTTCTAATATATATTAATATTTGCTTTGTAAGCTAAAAATCTATCGATTAAAAATATATATTTGCAATTGTCGACTTTTTGACACAATTAATTTAAATACTTCTCGAAGAGTTTTGCAATTATTTGGACTCTAAAATTAGATGACTATACTATATATAGATTTTATAACTCTAACGCTATAGCAATTAAAGAGACAAGAGTTTTATGTATTGCTAGTTATTTACGAGCAAAGTTTGTATAATTCTAATATATTGTAGTATAGAGCAATAATAATTCTCTTCTTATTTGTTTTAATATCTTTAGTAGACTTGCTTAATAGTATTAATTCTAGTATTGCTATTTAGAATAGATTAATTTTATTTATATTATAGCAGTTGTAAATAGAAAAATTAAAATCTAGTTAAATCTTAATTTCTATACGTATTTTTACTAGATTTTTTGCAAATTGCTTACAATTAATCTATTTAAATCTATTGGATTAATAACGCTTTTTTGTATAATAGCAAGCTTTGTATTTATCAAACTATTTTATCGACGTCTTAAATTAATTTTTCTTATAGAAAGAATGTACAAGATAAAGCTTTTAATAGAAAAGTATTATCATTTTCTTTTGTATAGTTTTACTAATAGATATGCGTTAATTCTTCTTCTAAAATTGCTATTCAAATAATGTATTTTCTATCTCTATTTACTTTCTAGAGCAATTACAAGTATAAACAACTTAAATATAATTATTTAGATAGATATTTTTCTTGCTAATTTATCAATAAATATAGATGTTATCGATTTAATTGTACTAATCAAATTAAGTTTTAAAAACAATTGCAAGCTCTTTGTAAGATAACAATCTAGTTTTATAAAAAACGCGCAAATAATAAAGCTCTCGAAGCTATTTCTTTTAATATAAAGAATAGATAGTTTGTTGTCACTTTAACAATAACAATAATAATATTATTATAATCAAAAGCAATAATAAAGAATCTTTTTTATACTTAATTAAGATAGATATATGCAATAAAGTAGTAGAAGAATATATTTGCAAACTATATAAAGATAAAAGATCAATATAAAGAGTTAATTATATTTGTCTTTTGGAAGATAGATCGAGCTAATAGAAATTAAGATATTTACAAGATTTTGTAGATTTTATAGATCTATCTATTCTATGTACTTAAATTAGTACTGTTGATACAAAACTTGCTCGAAGAGCTTGTTTTGTTTTCTCTATATTCGACAAAGTTGCGAAACTTTAATTAAGTTAGATTATATTTTAATATATAAAATTTTAATATTTGTAATATATATAGATGTTTGCAATTGCTTGCTAGTTGTATAGTTAATTTAAACTACTATATTTTTCGATTTAAATATCAAATTTTATTGATTCGAGCAAAGTTTACTTTGAGAACAAATTTGATAGATTAAGAGAATAGATGCGCATCTTACAAAGATAAACTATAATTATTATATTAGACAATTGTATTTATAGACGCAATATTAAGAAATATTAAGATTGTCTCTTGCAAAAGCTTGGCTTAAATCTCTAGATTCTTGCAAGTAATGCAAGATCTACTAGATCTAATCTTAATCTTGCAAGAAGTCTAGATACTAGTAACACAAAACTGCAACTTTTGTTATAACAAATCTATATATATCTAGAACTAAAGTTAGGATTTACTAAATACAAATGTACTTTAGATAGAAAAGTAAAAGATTTAATCGATAAAGTTTGCAGATAGAGAAGAAATTAGATTTTTCTTTAATTTTATAACTAATTCCACCAAAATAATTGTCTTAGTAGTTATATCTATACAAAAAAAAGAAACAATTCTAAAGTAAATTCTAGCGAATTTGTTTATATTAGAGTTACGTTAGAGCTAGCACTAGAGATTAGTCTTAACACAATTAATACACTAGTATTTAGTATATCTAGATATATTTGTATCGAAAATAATATATATTATAGTATATTTTTTGCATTAGATTTAAGAGCAAAACTTTTATTTTTTGTTATTCTAATATTATCTTTGATAATAATATATCAAAAATACTTATACTATATTTTTTAAATATATATACGCAACTTTATTATCTAATAATTGCAAACACTTTAATTTTTGCGTTTAACAATAAAATAATTTTACTATTTTTATTTATACTCTATTTAATAGTATTCTTTTTAAAATTAATTAGCTTAACTATCAACTATAATATTAATTTTAATATAATAGTTTTAAAAGAAAATAAAAATTGCAATCTCTATACAAGTACAACTACTCTTTTAATAGTTTTAATATTTTATTAAATACTTTTTATAATTATAATATTTTGTTAACTTGAATTAATTATCTTCTGAATTTAATATATCGAGCAAAATTGACATCTATTATTAGATTTTATTCTTCAACTTCTACAATATTTTAAACTAAAGAATAAAATAGAAAATTGCAAAACATTAACTACAAAACAAATTAAGAAGAAGATTATTAATATTATTAAAAATATATTTAAATTTAAAATTAGACAAAAGTAGTTAAATACGCTCGATATTGCTTTAAAGAAAAATGTAATTGTAATAGCAAAGACAAGATTTAAGAAATATTTGCTATATTAGATATTGTTATTTATATTTTTGCTATCGAAAAATAGATTAATAAATATATTTTTTCTTGTTTTAAAAAACAATTAATATAAAAAACTAAAGAGGATTATTAGTTGTCGACTACTAATATTGAGAGACAACAATAACAATTTAAAGATATTAAAAAATAATAAGAGAAACTATATATATAGATAGTATTGCTATTGTATTTAATATAAAGTATTTAATAGTTAAATCTAACTAAAACAATATTTATAAATTTCGAAATTTTTATATTGAAGAATTCCTTTAACAATATTTTGTGTTAAAAGTTTTATTAATTTTAATTTTGTATATTTGCTATCGACAAATTATAATTTGTAAACAAAAAAAAGAGTTTTAAACAAATAAAATTTATTTTAATATTCTTTGTACGCAATTGTATTCTAAAATATTAATAATAAATATATTAGCTATACTTAATAACAAAATTCTAAAAGATATAATAAAATAATATAAATTTATCTCTAATATAAATATATCTCTAATTTAGCAATTCTTAAAATATTTCCAAATAGATTAAAAATATATTTGCAATTTAGTTCTATTAAATATATTAAAAAATATATAAAAAAATATATAAAAAAATTGCAATATATATTGTTAGCACTAGCCTGACCGTCGGACTCGATTTCGCGAGGGAACCGCTAAGTAATCGGGCTCGGGAAGCTTAACTTTAAAAAACCTTAAATTTTAAAAAATTTATAGCTTTCTTGTATTTTATACGTATTTTATAAAAATTACGTCGTTTTTAGAGAATTTAGCGTACTTTCAAGCAAAAAAAGAATTACTTAATTTGGACTAGTCTACGTAGCGCAATTGATTAATATAACTTCGGGTTGGACGAAGAAGTCTGTCCGAATCCTCGGGTTGGACAAAAAAAAAGTGTTCGACCCGATTTAACGATTACACTAGTTAGCACAAGTTAAAAGCTTTTAACACATTTTAAAGATAATTGTATATATAGACAAAATAAGCAATACAAATAAAATATATAAATATATTTAACAATAGATAATAGCTTTAAATTATTTATTAAAAACAACAAAATAAATATAATTAATATTTGCTTCTATAGCTATTAATTACAAAAAACATATTTAAAATATTTGAAAAAAAAATTGAAAATTATTTCTTTCTAGAAATCCTAATATATATAAATATATATAGACTAGTTAAATATTTAAAAAATCTATATTTAATATCTTTTTTGTTAATTGCAAAAATATATTAACAACTTAATAAAGCAAATCGATATAACCAAAAGTAAATATATTTTATTTTTCTATTTTTACAATAATATAAAGAAACTTAGAGCAAAAAAAATATATTAAAAGTAGCAAATTGAAGATACAATATATCTCGAAGTTTATAGAAGTTAATTAATTTTATATTAAAAAATATAATATAATTGCTTTTGCAAAACAATTTTTTTTTATTAATATAAATATAAATAATACAATATTACTAATATTCGAATTTTTTTAAAATAAATTTGTATTGTTCGATCTATTATTTAAACAATTAAATTTCGACTAATTAATATAAGAAGTTAGACCTAAAATAAGAAAAAAATATCTTTAAATATCTTTAAATTAGATATTAACTAGAGAAATAGAAAGAACAATAAATAATAAATAATAAATATTTTTGAGAGTTTTTGTTTGCAATTTGTTTTAACTCTATTAATATCGAATACTATATTAACAATTCTCGATATACAAAGACATTTAATAATTAATAATAAGAATCTAAAACGCAAATTAAACAATATCTAAAATATTTTGTCAAAATATAATATTAAGATTCTTGATATATTAAAACAAAATTAAATATTAGATAAAAACAACAATAAAATACTAATAAAAATAAAAAGAGACAAAAACAAAATCAATACAAAGAAAACTAAAACGCTTCTATTAATTAATTTATCTTTAATAGAATATAAGACGCAAATAATTAGATAGTTATTAAACAATATTTTTAAAATATTGTCTACAAAAAGAAACCAAAAAAGTATTAAATAAAGATCTAATACAAGCTATAATATAGAGAATTATAGAACAAGCAAGAAAAATAGCTTTGCAAGAGTAAAATTGTAATAGATATTTACAATTTAAACAAGATTACTATTATTAATAGCTATTTCTTATTACTTTAATTAAACATTATTTTATAAATAGCTAGATATAACTTTATAATTATAATAGATATTGCAAGTTTCTTTTATTAATAAATTGTTCGCATAGAAGATTGAAACAAGTTAACAATAGTTTTTTATCGCAATTAAGAGCAATTTAATATAGCAACAATAAGATTTAAGAATTTACTATCTTACGTGCAACAACAAATCGATAATCTTCTTGGATCTTATTATTAATACGCTAGAGTCTACATAAACGATATAGTAATATTCTTCAAAATCTTGAAAAAATACGTCGATTATCTATATACAATCTTTTATCTATTAAATTTCAAAAGAGTTATCTTGTTCTTTAAGAAGTTATTTCTAAACTACTTGTTTATTATCTTATTAAAACAAAAGATAAATATCTTCGATTTTATTGTCTTAATCGATAAAATTGCAACTATTAAGAGTCTAGATTTCTTGTACAAGCTAATTAATCTAAGATAGTATCTTAATTTAACAAAATAATTACAAGAATACGTTGCATACTACGTTCAAAAGACGAAAGCTCTTTAATATCGCAAAGTAATGCTACTTAAATTGTTCTCGTAAAATAAGAATTGTATAAGGAAAATCTATAGTTAAAAGATTGTACTAGAATTATCTATTGTAGAAGAATTGAATTTCTATTGGCAACTCTAGAAGTCTTTCGAACGCACTAGATTTCTTGTTTACTTTAATCGCGATCGTATTCTTTATATTAATATAAACGTCTCTAAACAACGTAACTTCGATACTATAATTTATTATCTTAAGAAAGATGTTAACTTAGAAAAATTACAAAGAATTGACATAAAATCTATCTTGTTTCTTAGTCGATTACTTAACTTCGCAAAAACGCAATACTAGTCTATTGAGCTAGAGATAACAAGCTTAATATAAGTAGTAAAACGTGTTCAATATATAATCGAGACAACTTCTATTATTACAATTGTTTTTATTAATTATTTTGTCAATTCTTCTATAGTTTGTCCAATTACGCTTAGTTCGAACAATACAAATAAACTTAATTTATACTTAGTGTATGCGTCTATTTATCTTAGTTAGTTTTAGTTAAATATAAAATATTGTTTTGAGAAATAATACATTATTCTCGACGCGCTTTCTAGATTGCTTGTTGCATTTACTATAAGATTAAATATTAACAATTTGAAAACACTAAATATAGATATCTATTACAATAAAATCGAGAATCTTAAGATATCAAATTAAATATACGCTTATTAAGACATCTTAATTGTTATATTAGCAAATTTCAAACAAAGTTTGCTTAATAAGTACGCTAAGAATTTTTTTTAACAAAATCTAATAAATATGCTAGCAAGCTTAAAGAAGTAAATATTTTAGAAACAAATATCTTCGAAGCAAATATTTAATAATAACAACTAGATTCTTGATAACTATAGTAATATCGATAAGTTTAGAAATACTAAATAATTTGTTTTTTAAAACTTTTGTATCGAAATAGACTTTAAGCTTTGCGACAATCTAATATATTATTTCGATAAAGATAATACTCGTCTACAACTATATATATTTAGATTGACAAAAAAAACATCTTTAAGACAATTTATAACAATAATTATTACTTCGATTATTATTGTTGCTTCGCAAGAATTTGCGAAACACTCTTTATTTTTTAAACGCTTAGTAAGATTTATATCTATATCGAGTATTGCTTTATCTACTAGATTAACTAAACTAGATATTATTGTTTTTACAATAAACTAATGTTAATATCTATTAAATCTTATTCTTTTTATACTATAGCTATAAATTACGTAATTGAACTATCTAGTAAGTACGACTATCTACTTATTATTATTGATAAGTTTAGTTGTTGCTTGCAATTGATTTCTAATTATATTATAAATTTTGCGATCGTTTAAATACAACGTGTTCTAGATCGCTTGTAGACGACAAATTAAGATGTATCTTAAACTAATATTTTCGATTGCGATTCAAAATTTATCTCTAAGTTCTAGTAGAAAATCTTTCTCTAGCTAGATATCTTACTTCTAACTAATACAATTTATTATTTGTAGATAAACAATCAATTAAAGCGATCTAATTAAATCGTAAAAATCGCTATCTATTATCTTATTATTATTTATTTTAACGTCAAGTAATAGCAAGCTTTATCTATTTTATAGTTACAACTAAACAATAGTTCAAACGTCGTTATTAATCTTGTCTCTAACAAGATAGTATATAGATTTAAGATTAAGAAAATATCTTTTTTACTTTACGACAATTACTTAATTACAAACGTATCTAAGAAATATTTGAAATTTTGTGTCGAAATTGTTAACGCAATCGCATTGTAGAAAATAATAAAAAATCTAAACTTAAACTTAATTTATACTATTTTTAATATTCTTAATATTCTTAATAATTCGATTCGATTTTAACTTTTGAAACCGAAAATTGACTCAATTTGATTTGATTCGATTTTAAAATATATAGATCGAATTAATTTTCGAATTAATTTCTCTAATTAAAATCGACAATTTAATTTGATTTCAAAAGTTAAAATCGAAAATAGAATCGACAATTAGTCTACTTAATAACGCAAAAAAAGTTTTGTTAAAGATATTAAACAAGACAATTTTAATTTAGAAGTTTGTATATTTCTCTCTTTTTTGCAATTTTTATTAAATTTCTTGTTAATACTTCTACTATTAGAACAACTTCAAGAAACAAAATAAATTAAAAAATAAGAACTTTTATAACAATAATTTATTAATTTTTTTTAATTTGCAAGAATTAAATATTTGCGCTTAGCGTAATCGACGAGTTGAGTTTTAATTCGAATAAATTGACTTGCTTAACTTTAATTCTAAGATCAAACAAAAGTTCTAACTTAATCGAATAAGTCGAACGTATAAGGCGCGTCGAACGCTCAACTTAATTTATTCAATTACATAATGTTACGTAACGCGCTAATTATATACAATTAGCGTAAACCCTGCACTAGCTCAATCGAATTAGCGTAAATTCTGCGCTAGCTTAATCGAGTTATTGCATAGATAAGATAAGATAAGATAAGCAAATATTAACGCGACAAAGTTTAGCTTAAGTTCTTGACATTAATTTGACGAAATTCGACTCTAAAATTAGATTCGCGTCTTGATTCTAACTCAATCCTACGAAATTCAAGAGAGTAAATCGAATTAAGAAAAAAGTGTTTAACTCGACTTAACAATTATACTATTTGCGCTATCTTGTCTTTTTAATATCTTAAAATTAAAATACAACACAAAAAGCTATATACAATATAATTAAAAGAATAACAATTAAATAAAAAAATCAAGATTATTAATTTGTTAATATTTAAATAACACAATAACTATATACTAGTAGTTTACTAAAAAATTAACAATATACAAAGTTTTTTAAATGCAAATATATTCAATTACAACATTTGTCTAAATAATAAATTTGTATTTCTAATTACTTATTCTAATATAATAATTAATTAGCTTTATAAAGTATATTTAATTAAATTTAATAAAAACAAAAATTTGCGCTTTTACTATATATTGCTTAAAAGTTTAATAAAGCAATTATTCGATATTGATATTATAAATCTCGACAATTGTACTCTAAAATCAAGTTAAGAAAAATAGTATTATTTTTAATATTAAGATATTTTATTGTTTGGCAAAGCAAAAAAATTCGATTTAACAATATTTTGTGTATACTTATTCTACTACAATTTAAAAAAACTTATCGACAAAATCTATTTCTCGAAACAATTAAAAATTAAAAAATAGAGTCTCTTTTGCGAACTAACAAGTAAAAAGTCTTTATTTACTTTGTATATAGATAATTTTAAGCTATCTTTTTATCAAATAACAAAATTTGTCGAAAATACAACAAAGTTTGCTATTAGATTTATCGAGTTAGCAAAAAAAAAATTGTATTTGCTAACAAATCTATTAAGTTTACAAATAAAATTAAGAAATATTGTACAAAGACTTAATATCTAATAGAGATCTAGAATTTTAAGAGCAAAAAGTCTAATTTAAATGCAAAAGAGAGATCGATTAAGAGTAAACAATATTGTTTAAAATAATTTCTACTACAAAGATACGCAACGCTTCTCTAATATTGTAAAGACTTATTCTCGATATCTAATATATATTTTTTGTACTTAAGATTTCTCTAAGATAGCTTGTAATTTGAGATAATTAAACAATAAATTGTTACGAGTTGCGTACTAATAAGTACTATTTGTTGCGCATTGCTCTTAATAGATAAGAAAGATTTGTTAACAAAACTAAGATAATTAAGATAGCTTAATTCTTAGACATCTTGAATTCAAAATCAAGATAATTAAAATATTCAAAACATTAATTATCTTAAATTTCTTAAATTTCAAATAATAGAAAGATATATAGCTTTCGAACGCAACTCTTTTATAGATTGTATTCAACTTATTTTAAGTCTTTACTTATTGTTATTTTAATTTATTAAACTATTTATAAAAATTTGTTAAATATAAGATTGCTTATAGTTGCAAACTCTCGTTATTAAGTAATTGCTTATATTATTTAAAGACTTTTATAAATTTCTTCGATAGCACAACTCTCTTTAATATTTTTTACAAAAGTACTAGTGTAATACTTTGAATATTCTAAAAATATTTGTATCAAACTAACACGCTTCTATTTCGAGCATTAGCTTGTTAATATTACGTCGATTAATATTTAATAGAGACAACAAAATAAGAATTAATAAATCTAACGTCTACTATAGAGATTGTATCGACTTAAAGAACTAACTTATACAAATAAATATTTATTTTATCTTTTATTTTGTTTTAGCAAATTAGCAAACAATTTTTGTATCGACATTTTTTAGAGAAAGAGCTTAGTATTAATTCAAATTAAACTTACGCAAGTATTTGAAGAACTATAACAAAAATCTTTGTGCAATATTTATAAACTTTAACAATTTCAAAAAAGAGCTTCGAAGAATCTTCGAAACATTTAACAAAAAAGTAAATTGCAAAAAAAGTAAATTAACACTTAATTTAACAAATTTTTGCAACAAATTACGCAAGTAGATTCTAAATATATATTAATTTGATCAAATAAAATAATATCGCACTTTTATCAATATTTCGACAAAAACTAAAAAATAATCTTAAGAACAAGATTATATACAATAGCAAATTTATTAACAATATATTTAATCTTATTAAAGTAATTATCGATTTTAACAATAAATTGTACAAAAAAGTTATAGAAAAACAATACAATTAACTTAATAAAAAAGCAAAAATCTTTTTTAAATTAACAATTAAATATTAGCAAAAAAAATCTTGTTTTAATTAAAAGTATAGTAACGTAAATTATTGTAAATTTGCATTTATAAAATTAAATTTTATTTAGCAACGCAAAGAGAATTTTTTTAAAAGAAAGCAAGATAACAAATTTTAAAAAAAGTGCTATTTATATAGCAAATTGAATTACTTTGCAAGAGATTGTCGATTATAGAATTTAATAAAGTGTTAACAAATCAATATTATGTTAAGAAAGATATTTAATAGCTAGAACAATATTAAAAAGCAAATTAGTATAGAAACAAATACTTTCGAAATAAAATTAAATAACAACTACTATTTGATAAAGAATTTAGATCAATTATAGAAAGTTCTAGATAGAATATTGTTAGACAAAATATTTGCATTTACGTAAAAAGTTTATTAAGTACTTAAAAAAACTATTAGTGTAATCGTTGGATCGGGTCGAACACTTTTTTTTTGTTCAACCCGAGGATTCGGACAGACTTCTTCGTTCAACTCAAAGCTATATTAATTAGTTGCGTTATGTAGACTAGTCCAAATCGAGTAATTATTTTCTTGTTTGAAAGCACGCTAAATTCTCTACAAAACAACCTAATTTTAATAAAATACCTATAAAATACAAGAGAGTTATGAATTTTTTAAAATTTAAGATTTTTTAAAGTTAAGCTTCTAGAGCCCGATTACTTAGCGATTCCCCCGCGAAATCGAGTCCGACAGTTAGGCTAAAAACTATTAACTTTTACAATTTATTCATCGATTTAGACAAAAAATATAGCTAAAAGAACTTTTACAATTGTATACAAATATCACAAATTATTTCGAAACTTTAGTTAATTTATCGAAAATTATAAACAAATACAAAAAGAAGCTAGAAAACAATGCTATTATAAAAAAAGATATATTTGATATTATTATAGAACAATTAAGTTTTATTAAAATATATATATAACATTTTATTACAAACAGGAAATGCAATATGCAAGCACTTAGATATAAAAATACTATTGTTAAGAAAATATACAACTTATACGCAAATTTTAGTTAAATAGTTTGCTATAATAATTTATGTTAAACTTATCTAGAAAAAAGGAACAAAATTAATTGATTTTCTAGAAAACTAAAATTAGTAATTTAGCATCAAAAGAAAGCTTAACGCAAATAGATACTTCAAGCAAAAATTAAAGCACAAAAGTAGGAAAAAGTTCAAATTTTTTAATAAAAAATATATTAGGGAAATGCAATATATTAGTTTAATAGCAATAACTAAACTTAACAATATATATATAATATTTTATTATATTAGTTAAGATTAATAATTATTAACTTATAGTAATAGTCGATTTTAATGCAATAGATAATTTTATAACTAGAGCTTTTGTAAAAAGAGAAAAATATTCTATTTAAAAGAAATCTAAGGGTTACAATCTAGTAGTTGTAGATAGAAATCTATTATTTGTAAAAAATAGAAAGAAAATAAAGAAAAAAATTACTATTAATAGCTATTTAGCAATATTACAAGAAACTAATTTTTAATATAGTAAAAATAATTATTTATAATATTATATTAAAAATGTCTTGATTAAAGCAATACAATTTAGAAGTTAGTTAAAATATACAAGTACTTAAATTTGCGCAATATAATTACGCAATTTATATTTAAACTATATATTAAAAGCAATCGATAATAGACAAAAGATTAAATAGAAATTCGATTGCAAGTAGCAAGCTATTACGCTAGTACTTTCGTAAGAGATATTAAAGAGAATTATGCTATTAAAGAGATTTGTAAACGTCTTTAGACAATGCAAGCAATTACTTAATAACAAGAATTGCAACTATAAACAATCTTATATTTAATAAATCTTTACAAATAATTTAATAAATTAGAGTTACAATAAGTAAAAATTTATAATAAGTTAAACACAATTTATAAAAGAGTCGCGTTCGAAAGCTATATATCTTTTTATTATTTAAAACTTAAGATGTTTAAAATGTTTAAGATTTTAATTATCTTAATTATCTTAATTCTAAATTTAAGATATTTAAGAGTTAAGTTATCTTAATTATTTTAATTTTGTTAATAGATCTTCTCTTTCTAATTATCTTGTAAAGAGTAATGCGCAACAAATAGTACTTATTAGCACATAACTTGTAATACCATCTCTTCTCTTCAAAAATTTTTGTCTCGAAATTATTTATTTTTTCTTATTATATTAATTAAGCTAATTATTGAACAACGTCGCAATTTTGTTGCTAATCGTCGCTATAAGCACGTCTTTCTTATAATATGTTTTTGTCGAGTTTGCGTCTTATTTAATGTATCTTATCAAATAAATAGAAAATATCTTAAGTGTGAAAAGTGTTATCGAAAGAATTAAAAATATAATTTGACTTCTAATTATCAAAAAATAAATAAAGCTATTTAGAAGACTAAAAATTTAAATAATAAAATAACAAAATTGCGTCTAAGAATTGCGCAAAAGACAAAACAAAGAAAATATTAATTTTGTTGTTTAAAAAATATAAGTAATGCGAAGTCGAAAAATATTTAAAAGAATAAAAAGAATAAGAGAGAAGTCGAATATATTAAAGAGACGTTCGAAGTCTTGTTTAATACTACTATCGATTCTTTATTGTTTACTTTTTTGTTCTTTAATACTTTGTCGACTCTAATAAGTAATTTTGTTGCTAGCAAAATTGTTGTAGTTTGTTAGAGTACTTCTTTAAATTCTTGAGTAACTCTTATATGTTCTCGAAGATAAAATATTCTTTTTACTTAATAAGATATTTTTGATTTTTCTATTATAGAATTTTCTCAATCTTATATTGTTTCTCTTTTTGTAAATAAAAATAAAATATGTCTTGTAAAAACGTAATTAAATTTGTTAATTTCAACAATAAAATATAAAATACTAAAAATACTTTAACGTTCTTAAGTAAGTCAAGTTTGTAATTAATTAATTTCTTTATTTTCTTAACAAGAAATAATTCGACTTTAATATAATTTAATTTCTTGCTTAACTTTCTTATTTTAAGATTTTTTGTAAAAAGATATATTTTATTTCTCTTCTTTAATTAAGATGTTATTTTTTATATTTTATTTTAATATTTAATTAACTTTTCTTGCATCTTTAAGATGTTGTTGTATATTTTTTTTAATATTATTGTTTTTTAAATGATTAATCAAGCTAATAAATGCTTTCGCTCTTTTTCGAAGAGATTAAATTCTTATTATAATTGACGAAAAATAAAGTTATTTTAGTAATATTCGAAATCTTTGCATTTAGTATTAATTAAATTATAAATAAAAGTAATATTCAATTGTTGTAAATATTGTTAACGTAATATCTTAAATATCACTTTAGACTCTAGTTTGTTTACTCTATTTAATTATTTATAATTAAGTAATAGACAATAAATATTCTAAGTCTTGTTTCTAATATCAATAGAAATATCTTTCAATAATTAGATATAAAGAGCTTATCTTTATTACTAATTCATTCTTTAAGTATATTATAATATTATATAAGTTAAATCAATACAATGTATTTTAATTATTCTATTATAAACTTCTCTTTACATGCAATAATATATAAATATTTGATAAATTTGTCAATTATTATTAATATCGAATTATATTTGTCTTTAGTTGTTAAATTTGTCGACTTAAGCAACTTAATAATAAAGTTTATTGTAAATTTATTCTATAACAATTTAAGTAATCCTTAATATTAAATTTTGTTATAGCTTGCATATATATCATATTTGTTTTGCTAATAGCTAAGATATTGCTTAATATATATTTCGACAACTTGTTTTATTTAAAAAAATTAATAATACTAGCGTAAAAACTAAAGAATTTTGATTACTTTTAAGTATTTTTGCAATAATTTATTATAATGTTTCTTTATATATTTGTCGATTTTATTAATAAATATTTAAAGTTTTTTTTTCTTTATTAAAAACTCTTTCTTATTATCTTTAAGTATTTGTAAGATAGTATTTAACTTGTATTTGTTTACTAATAGTAATTTGTTCTTGTTAATCTTAAGTATACTATAATTAGTGTAATTGTTAAGTTAAATTAAATACTTTTTTCTTAATTCGATTTATTCTCTTGAATCTTGTAGAATTAAATTAGAATTAAGATGCAAACTTAATCTTAAAGTTGAGTTTTGTCAAGTTAATGTCAAGAATTTAAGCTAATTTTGTCGCGTTAGCATTTGCTTATCTTATCTTATCTTATCTATGCGCTAATTCGATTAAACTAGCGTAGAATTTACGTTAACTCGATTAAGCTAACGCAGAATTTATGCTAATCGCATATAATTAGCACGTTATATAATATTATGTAATTGAACAAATTAAGTTGAATGTTTAATGCATCTTATGCGCTTAACTTACTCGATTAAGTTAGAACTTTTGTCTAATCTTAAAATTAAAATTAAGCAAGTTAACTTGTTCGAATTAAAACTTAATTTGTCGATTACTCTAACTATAATTAAACAATTCTTTTGTTTTTATATAATTACTTCTTTTGTTAAGTGCGTTTACTCTATTATTATCTTTGTCTAATATATATTGTATTTTAAACTTGTATTGTTCGAATTGCTTTAATTATTATATTTGTCTTCTATTAAGTTGTTTAATAATAGTAAAGTATAGAAGATTTTTATAATTTATAAGAATTGTAAGTTTTAATAATTTTTCGATATATACTTTTTATAATTTTAGAGAGATTACAATAGCGAATAGTTTTTTGTTGTAAATATTATAATTTTATTCGATTAACAAAAAAATTCTTAAAAGATATATTATTAAGTGTTATATATTTTTATACTTTTAATTATAGTATATATTAATAACTAAATCTAATATATTAACTTTAATTTTGCTTAACAATTGTAAGTTGTATATCTTTAATATCAATTTCTTTAAATATTTTAACTTAAGATTTTAAAAAAAAATCTTTTTTGTTAATTTTTATACTTATAATGTCTTCTTTTTTGTAAGATTTGTTAATAATATTGCATTAACAAAATAATTCTTAATAAATTTCTTATTGTAATTTATAAAATCTAAAAAGAATTAAACTTTCTTAACGTTAATAGATTATTTTTATTCTTTAATTACTTGTAGCTTTTTGAAATTTATGCGTACTTTATATTGTTTAACAATAAATTTAAAAAGTTAACTTCTTTTTAATAAAACTTGCATTTCTTTAATTCAAAATATAGATTTTTTTTATTCAAATATTCTAGTACTTTAAAAATATAATTTATATATTCTTTTAAAATATTTGAGTAAATTATAATATTGTTCAAATATATTATAACAAATCGATTTAAATGTTGTTGTAATATATTATTAATTGTTTTCTAATATATTATCGAAGCATTTGTAAATTCGAACAATATTATTGTGTATTTATATAATTTATATTGTGTGCAAAAAGTTATTTTTTACTTTTTCTCTATCTTTATTCTAACTTAATTGTATGTTTTTTGTAACTTTAGTTTAATAAAGTATTTTATTTCGAACAATCAATTCTAAAGCTTGCTAATATTAAATACTAAATATTGATTTTTTATCGTAACATTGTTTAGCTTTTAATAATTAATATATAGATAAAAAGTTTTGTTCTTTTTAGTACAAAAAGAATTAAGTATTTTATTTATAATTAAGATTTTTTTATAAATTTTTTTTTGTTTTTTGTTAAGTATTCGCGAAGTATTTTTAGCTTTTTTTCGAATAAAATATATATAAATTTAAACGTAAATTGCTATTACAAGCCAAGTAGTATATGAAGTACGCAAGAGTGTAGTACAGAGAACGAATATCTACATATGCTCTATCAACTCTATCAAGGAAGCACAAGAAGCGAATGCTCTATCAACTCTATTAGGAGAGCAGAAGAGCAATGCTCTATTAGCTCTATCAAGGGAGTAGAGGAGCAATGCTCTACTAGCTCTACTAGAAGAGCAAAAAGAGCATTGATGATCTCTTAGTATATAGATCTCGAATACGATTTCCTTATAAATCGTGTTCAACTTATCTTAAGTCTTGACTTATTGTTACGATTGTTAAAGTTGCAAATTCTTGTTATCAAGTGATTGCTTGCATTGCCTAAAGACGTCTACAAATCTTTTTAATAGCATAATTCTCTTTGATATTTTCGTGAAAAGTACTAGCGTAACACTTTGTACATTCTAAGAATGTTTATATTAGGTCAACGCGCCTCTATCTTGAGCACTAGCTTATCAACATTACGTCGACTATCGAACATAAGAGACGACAAAATTAGAATTAACAAATTCGACGTCTATCATAAAGATCGAATCGATCTAGAGAACTAACTTATGCAAATGAATATTTATTTCATTTTCTATCTTGTTTTAGCGAACAAAAAGACAATTTTCGCATTCACATTTCTTAGAGAGAGAGCTTAACATTGACTCAAGTCAAACTTACGCAAGTATTTAAAAAATTATGACGAAAATTCTTGTGCGATGTTCACGAACTTCGACAACTTCAAAAGAGAGCTTCGAAGAATCTTTGAAACATTTAACAAGAAACAAATCGCAAAAAGAGTAATTTAGCATTTAATTTAACGAATTTTTGTAGCAAAGTACGCAACAAGGTTTCAAAAATATGTTAATTTTATCAAATAAAACGATGTCGCACTTATAACAATGTTTCAACGAGATTTTAAGAACAATCTTAAGAACGAAATTATGTGCGATAGCAAATTTATTAACGATATGTTCGATCTTATCAAAGTAGTTATCGATTTCGAAGACAAACTATATGAAAGAGTTATAAAAAAAAAATACGATTAATCTTAAAAAAGAACGAAAATCTTCTTTGAATTAACGATCGAATATTACTTGAAAATATTTCGTTCTAATTAAAAGTACAATAATCTAGACTATCGTAAGTTTGCATCTATGAAATTGAACTTTATCTAACAACGTAAAGAGAAAAATTCTAGAAAAAAGCAAGATAACAAATTCTAAAAAACGTGCTATTCATGTGGCAAATTGAGCCACTTCGCAAAAGATTGTCGATCGCGAAACTTAATAAATCGTTGACAAATCAATGCTATGTTAAGAGAGATACTTAATAGTTAAAACGACATTAGAGAGCAAATTAACATAGAAGCAAACACTCTCAAGACTAGATCGAACGACAACTACTATTTGATAGAAAATCTAGATTAGTTATAGAAAGTCCTAGATAAAACATTATTAGGCAAGGCACTCACATCTACGCAAGAAGTTAATCAAGCACTTAAGAAGACTATTAAATCTCATAGCTTAGTTATCAACTTAGGCGAAGAGTATAACTAAAAGAACTTTCACGAATGCATAGAAGACATTACGAATTATCTCAAGATTTTAGCTAGTTCATTGAAGAAAGATTAAATTAGTTAAATCGTAAACAAATGCGAGAAAGCGCTAGAAAGCGACGCCACTATAAAAAAGAATATTCTCGATGAAATCGAACGACAACTAAAAAATGTTAGTTTATTTAAACAAAAGATAGAGGAAACAAAGAAACATAAGACATTTAGTTGAATCGTTTGTTACAACGACTTATGCTAGACTTATCTAGAAGAAAAAGAAGAAATTAACTAGTTTTCTAGAAAGTCAAAGTTAACAATCTAGTAGCAAAAGAGAGCTTAGCGCGAGAAGACGCTTAAAGCAAAAGTCGCAACACAAGAAAAGAGAAAAGTTCAAATTTCTTAATAAAGAGTATATCAAAGAAATGCAATATATTAGTTCAACAATAGTAACTAAACTTAATAGCATACGCACGATGTTTTATCACATTAGTTAAAATTAATAATTGTTAATTCATTGCAATGATTAATTTTAATGCGACAAGTAATTTTATAACTAGAGCTTTTATAAAGAGAGAAAAGTACTTTACTTAAAAGAAGTCTAACGCATACAATCTAATGATTGTAGATGAAAACTCATTATTCGACAAGAATGAAAAAGTGAATAAAGAAACGAAATTATTATCGATAGCTATTTAGCAACACTACGAGAAACTAATCTTTAATATAGTGAAAATAGTTATTTATGATATCGTTCTAAAAATGTCTTAATTGAAGCAACACAATTTAGAAGTTAACTAGAATATACAAGTATTTAAATTCGAACAATATGATTACGCAATTCATATTTAATCTACGCATCAATAGCGTTCAATAATAGATAAAAGATAGAATCGAAATTTGATCGCAAAATGCGAATTTGCATTTTTGAAACAAGACGATTTAATTAAGTTCGACTTGACAAACATTGACAAAAATTAATCGAATCACAAAGTTAAAGTAAGTGAAGAAAATTGCGAATCTTTTAAGAGTCTTAAATTATCTAGTATAGCGAAGAAATCGCTAAAACATATATTACGAATATACAACAATTGAAAGCATTTATTTCAAGAAGAGAAAACGACAAAGACTCTTTCTAAACATAAATCGTAAAATTATGAAATTAGATTTAAATTAAGCAAGCAACTTATGTTTAAACTTATATATGCTTTATTTAAGAAGAAGCTCGAAGTACTTTGCGAATATCTAGCAAAAAATGAAAAAAAAAATTTATTAAAAAATTCCAATCATAGGCAAAATACTCGATTCTCTTTGTATCTAAAAAGAACGAAACTCTTCGTCTATGTGTCGATTATCGAAAGCTAAATTATATTACGATCAAAAATCAATATTTACTATTTAATATTAACGAACTTTAAGATCGACTATTTGAAGTTAAGTACTTTATTAAATTGAATCTATAAGAAGCGTACAATCAAATCAAGATAAAGACAAGAGAAGAGTAAAAGATAGCTTTTCGCATACGATATAAATTATACAAATACACGATAATGTTGTTCGAACTCACAAACGTCTTAACAACGTATTAAGAAATAATTAATGATGCATTACAACAATATTTGAATCGATTTGTCATAATATACTTGAACGACATCATAATTTACTTAAAAATCTTGAAAGAACATATTAATTATGTTTTCAAAGTATTAGAATGTTTAAATAGAAAAAACTTACATTTTAAACTAAAGAAATGCGAATTTCATTAAAAAGAAATTGATTTTCTTGAATTCGTCGTAGAACGACATGAAGTACGCATGAATCTCGAAAAACTACAAGCAATCAAAGAATGAAAATCATCTATTGATGTCAAAAAAGTGCAATTCTTTCTAGATTTTATAAACTACAACAAAAAGTTTATTAAAGACTACTTCGTTAATGCGATATTATTGACAAATCTTACGAAGAAAAATACGTCATAAGTATAAGAATTTATAGAAAAGAAATTATTTTAGAATTTTAAATTAAAATGTTTGAAAAAATTAGTACTAAAGATGTACGATTCACGATTATTAAGTAGAATTAAAATTGACGCATTAGATCTAGTTATCGATGCATGCTTTAATTAAAAGCATAAAGACATATAATACTTAATGACATATCTCTTGAAAAAACTCTTGTTAATCGAATAGAATTACGATGTTTATAACAAGAAACTACTCGCTATTGTAGTTTTCTTAAAGTTATGAAGAATGTACATCGAAGAATTGTCAAAACTTACGATTCTTACGAATTATAAGAATCTTGTACACTTTATTACTATTAAATAGCTCAACAAGAGACAAGTATAATGATTAGAACGACTTGAATAGTACAAGTTCAAGATACAATATATCTTAGACAAAGACAACGATAGAGTAGACGCACTTAGCAAAAGAAGTAATTATATAAAAACGAAGAAATCGTTTAATTACAACATACTTAAGATTAACAAAGACGAATTACTATTAGCAAACAAACACGAGCTAAATGCTACATTACGAATACTTCAAGACAATACAAAAGAGTTTTCAATAAAGAAAGAAAAGCTCTAGATATTTATCGACAAAATCGATAAATATATAAAAGAACATTATGATAAATCATTGCAAAGACACTTGAAAGTGATCAAAATTCTTTAGCTTTTACGTCAACATTGTTAGTTTTTATAGATAAGACAAGTTGTCAAGATATACATTAAACGATGTCTTAATTGTTAGCAAAACAAACATGATACGCATGCGAACTATGACGAAATTTAATATTAGAAATTATTTGAGTCGTTATAGAATAAAGTTACGATAAACTTTATTATTAAGTTGTTTAAGTCAATAAATCTAGCAACTAGAGACAAATATAATTCGATATTAATAATGATTAACAAACTTATTAAGTACTTATATATTATCGCATGCAAGGAAAAGTTCATAGCAAAACAACTAAAATACATTGTGTTAAATCAACTTATATAATATTACAATATACTCAAAGAACTAATTAGTAATAGAGACAAGCTCTTCACGTCTAATTATTGAAAGACATTTATATCAATGTTAGGAACGAGGCTTTGAATGTTCATTGTCTATCATTCGATCACGAATGATTAAATAGAGCGAACAAACTAGAGTCTAGAGCAATATCTAAGGCACTATGTCAATAATACTTATAGCAATTGGGTATTACTTTTATCTATGACACAATTAGCACTAAATGCAAAGATTTCGAATATCACTAAAATAACTTCATTCTTCGCCAATTATAACAAAGAACTCAATCTCTTCAAGAAAGAGCAAAAGCATCTATTAGCACAATTAGCTATCGAAAGAGTAGCGACATTAAAAAGAATACACGATAACATCTTAAAGATGCAAAAAAGATCGATCAAGTACTAAAATAAGAAACGAAAAACGACACCTCAACTAAAGAAGAGAAATAAGATATATCTTTTTACGAAAAATCTTAAGACAAGAAAGTTAAACAAGAAATTGAATCATATTAAAGTCGAATCGTTTTTCGTTAAGAAAATCAAGAGATCAATCAATTACGAACTTGATTTACCCAAGAACGCCAAAGTATTTTTAGTATTTTATATCTCATTGTTGAAATTAGTAGATTCAATCACGCCTTTACAAGACATATTTTATTTTCATTTACAAGAAGAAAAACAATTTAAGATTAAGAAAATTCTATAACAAGAAAATCAAAAGTATTTTATCAAATGAAAGAAAAATTTCATCTTAAAGAACACATAAGAACTCATTAAGAACTTAACGAAATGTCACAACAAATTGAAGCAATTTTGTCGACAACAACACTAACAAGCATCTTTAAACTTTTATCAAGAAAAGTCAAGAAAATAAAGAATTAGCTACTTTCGAAATTGAGAAAAGCAATTTGTTTCGAAACGACATCAATAAGAGGCTTTGAAAAAAATTTATTCATAGATTTATCAATCAAAGAAGCGATTTCTTCAAGGTTTTAAAGTTTTTCATTAATTATCGTTTGTTGTTCGTCTTTCACGTATTCGAGCTAAGAGAGCAAGCGATTCTCTTTCGTTTACGTCTCTTTGCGTTTTAGCATCGCATCTCGAAGTTATTGTTTAAGAATCTTTCGTTGCGCCTCGAGACGACGCCATCGTGCGATATTCAAGGAAATTAGGTCGTAAGAATAGCTCTTCCTAATACATTTCACACACTTCTTCGAATCTTTTTGAATACGACAAGCCTTGTCAAGGCGATTGCAACGATAATAGAGACGCATTCTAACGATAGAAATACCCAATTTAGTTAGCTAAATCAAACGACGATTGTAAGAAGATGATTTAATTCGAGGCATAACAAAAGTTTGCTTTCGAGACGAAAAACTTAAAGAAAAGAGATAGTGTTACGAGTCATGCAATATATGAAGTACGCAAGAGTGTAGTATAGAGAACGAATACTTGCATATGCTCTACTAGCTCTACTAGAGAAGCACGAGAAGCAAATGCTCTATTAGTTCTATTAGAGAAGCAAGGGAGCAATGCTTTATTAGCTCTATTAAGGAAGTAGAGAAGCAATGCTTTACCAACTCTATTAGAAGAGTAGAAAGAGCATTGATGATCTCTTAGTATATAGATCTCGAACACGACTCTCTTATGAATCGTGTTCAACTTATTTTAAGTCTTGACTTATTGTTACGATTGCCAAAGTTGCAAATCCTTGTTATTAAGTAATTGCTTGCATTGCCTAAATACGCCTACAAATCTCTTCAATAGCATAATTTTCTCTAATATCTTCGTGAGAAGTACTAGCGTAACAATTGCTTGCTTAATTTAAGTTTAATCTTGTAATTTTATAATTAATATTTAAATAAAGTCTCGATTATTTTCTTTTTTTGAAATAGATGCTCTTAATTATTATATATTTGCAATATATACTTTAGTTATTTTCTTATTATATTAAATAATTTAGAGCTCTTAGAAGATTTGCAATTTTCTTTACTTATTTTAACTTTATAATTTAATTAATTTTTGTCGATATTTGTTAAGTCAAACTTTATTAGATTGTTCTTTTGTAAAAATACAAGTTTGCTACTTGTAATTAAATTTTAATTTAATCTTTTATTTATTATCGAACATTGTTAATACGTAGATTAAATATAAATTGCGTAATTATATTGCGCAAATTTAAGTACTTATATATTTTAGTCGACTTCTAGATTGTGTTGCTTTAATTAAGATATTTTTAGAACAATATTATAAACAATTATTTTTACTATATTAAAAATTAATTTCTTGTAATATTGTTAAATAGCTATCAATAATATTTTTGTTTCTTTATTTATTTTTTTATTTCTTGCGAGTAATAAGTTTTTATCTATAATTATTAAATTATAAATGTAAAACTTCTTTCGAATAAATTCTTTTTTCTCTTTATAAGAGCTTTAATTATAAAATTATTTATTGCATTAAAATTAATTATTATTATAAATCAATAATTGTTAATCTTAACTAATATAATAAAATATTATATATACGCTATTAAGTTTAATTGTTATTGTTGAACTAATATATTGCATTTCTTTAATATGCTTTTTACTAAAAAAAATTGAACTTTTTCTTGCTTCTATGTTATAATTTCTACTTTAAATATCTATTTATATTAAGCTTTCTTTTGTTACTAAATTGTTAATTTTAATTTTCTAAAAAATTAGTTATCTTTATTTCTTTCTTCTAGATAAATCTAATATAAGTTATTATAGCAAATTGTTTAATTAAGATTTGCGTATATTATAAGATTTAATTGTTTTATAATAATGTTAAGTGTATTCTTTTTTGTAATAATATTGCTTTCTAACTTCTTTTTGCATTTGTTTATAATCTTCGATAAATTAACTAAAGTCTTAAAATAATTTGTAATGTCTTTTATATATTTGTAAAAGTTCTTTTAATTATATTCTTTGTTTAAATTGATAATTAAACTATAAGATTTAATAATCTTCTAAAGTGCTTAATTAACTTTTTGCGTAAATGCGAGTATCTTGCTTAATAATGTTTTATCTAGAACTTTCTATAATTAATTTAAGTTCTTTATCAAATAATAATTATCGTTCGATTTAATTTTAAGAGTATTCGTCTCTATATCGATTTGCTTCTTAATATTGTCTTAACTATTAAATATCTCTCTTAACATAATATTGATTTATTGACAATTTATCAAATTTTGTAATTAACAATTTCTTGCAAAGTAACTTAATTTGTTATATAAATAGCACGTTTTTTAGAATTTGTTATCTTGCTTTTCTTTAAAATTCTTTTCTTTGCATTGTTAAATAAAATTTAATTTTATAGATGCAAACTTATAATAGTTTAAGTTATTGTACTTCTAATTAAAACAAGATTTTTTCTATTAATATTTGATTATTAATTTAAGAAAGATTTCTACTTTTTTATAAAATTAATTGTATTGTTTTTTTATAATTCTTTTATACAATTTGTTGTCGAAATCAATAATTACTTTAATAAGATTAAATATATTGTTAATAAATTTGCTATTGCATATAATTTTATTCTTAAGATTCATCTTAAAATCTTGTTAAAACATTGTTATAAATACAATATTGTTTTATTTAATAAGATTGATATACTTTTAAAATCTTACTATATAATCTATTGCAAAAATTCGTTAAATTAAGTGCTAAATTACTTTTTTCGCAATTTGTTTTTTGTTAAATATTTCGAAGATTCTTCGAAGCTCTCTTTTGAAATTATTAAAATTTGTAAATATTATAAATTTTCGTTATAATTCTTTAAAAATTTGCGTAAATTTGACTTAAATTAATGCTAAACTCTTTCTCTAAGAAATATTAATACAAAAATCGTCTTCTAATTTGCTAAAACAAAATAAAAGATAAAATAAATATTTATTTGTATAAGTTAGTTCTTTAAGTTAATACAATCTTTATAATAGACGTCAAGCTTATTAATTCTTATCTTGTTATCTTTATTAAACATTAATTGACGTAATATTGTTAAGCTAGTATTTAAAATAGAAGCGTATTAATCTAATATAGACATTCTTAAAATATTTAAAGTATTATGCTAGTACTTTCGTAAAAAGTAATAGAGAGAATTATATTATTAAAAAAAATTGTAAATGTCTTTAAACAATGCAAGCAATTACTTAATAACAAGAATTGCAACTATAAACAATCTTATATTTAATAAATCAAAGTAACAATAAGTAAAGACTTAAGATAAGTTGAACACAATTTATAAGAGAGTCGTGTTCGAAAGCTATATATCTTTTTATTATTTAAAGTTCAAGATGTTCAAGATATTCAAAATCTTAATTATTTTAATTATTTTAATTCTAAATTTAAGATATTTAAGAGTCAAGTTATCTTAATTATCTTAATTCTATCGATAGATCTTCTCTTTCTAATTATCTTGTAAAGAGCAATGCGCAACAAATAGTACTTATTAGTACACGATTTGTAACACAAGCTTGCAATTTTGCAAAAAAACAATCTAATAGAGTTCGACTTAAATTAATTGTTAAGAATTGAATTTTATACAAATTTGGATTCTAATACAAATATTATACAAATACTAATTATATTAGACTAAAATATAGTCTAATACAATTAGAAATTCGATTCGATTTCTAGATTTAAGGAAAAATCGAATCGAATAGTTAGTCTAGTTTAACTCGATAGATATTAACAAAGATTAGTCAAATTATAAAGTTAAAGTAAGTTAAAAAAATTGCAAATCTTTTAAGAGCTTTAAACTATCTAATATAGCGAGAGAATTGCTAAAATATATATCATAGATATACAATAATTAAAAGCATCTATTTTAGAAAGAGACAACAACAAAAATTCTATCTAAATATTAATTGTAGAATTACAAAATTAAACTTAAATTAAACAAGTAATCTATATTTAAATCTATATATATTTTGTTTAAGAAGAAGCTCGAAATACTTTGCAAATATCTAATAAAAAACAAAAAAAAAATTTATTAAAAATTTTTAATTACAAGTAGAATATAACTTTTTATCTATATATTAATTATCGAATGCTAAACAATATTACAATTAAGAATTAATATTTATTATTTAATATTAACAAACTTTAGAATTAATTGTTTAAAGTAAAGTATTTTATTAAATTAAATTTACGAGAAGCGTACAATTAAATTAGAATAAAAACAATAATAAAACAAATATACTTAGTAGAAGAAAAAATTATATAGAAACGAAAAAATTGTTTAATTATAATATACTTAAAATTAACAAAGACAAATTATTATTAATAAATAAATATAAGTTAAATATTATCTTACAAATACTTAGAAACAATATAGAAGAATTTTTATTAAAGAAAGAAAAACTTCAAATATTTATTAACAAAATCAACAAATATATAAAGAAATACTATAATAAATTATTGCAAAAGTATTCGAAAGTAATTAAAATTCTTTAGCTTCTATATTAGTATTATTAGTTTTTTCAAATAAGATAAGTTGTCGAAATATATATTAAACAATGTTTTAGCTATTAGTAGAACAAATATAATATATATATAAGCTATAGCAAAATTTAATATTAAAAATTATCTAAATTGCTATAGAATAAAGTTACGATAAACTTTATTATTAAATTGTTTAAGTCAACAAACTTAGCAATTAAAAACAAACATAATTCGATACAAATAATAGTTAACAAATTTATCAAGTACTTATATATTATTGCATGAAAAAAGAAGTTTATAATAGAACAATTAAAATATATTATATTAATTCGATATATATAATACGATAATATACTTAAAAAACTAATTAGTAATAAAGACAAACTCTTTATATCTAACTATTAAAAGATATTTCTTTCAATATTAGATATAAGACTTTAAATATCTATTGTCTACTATTTAATTATAAATAATTAAATAAAGTAAACAAATTAAAGTCTAAAGCAATATCTAAGATATTATATTAACAATACTTATAATTATTAAATATTACTTTTATCTATAATACAATTAATATTTAATACAAAGATTTCGAATATTATTAAAATAATTTTATTCTTTGTTAACTATAGCAAGAGATTTAAACTTTTCGAAAAAAACAAAAATATATATCAACTTAATTAGTTATTGAAAGAGTAGCAATACTAAAAAAGATATACAATCACATTTCAAAGATGCAAAAAAAATTAACAAAATATTAAAACAAAAAACAAAAACAATATGTTAGTTAAAGGGAAAAAATAAAATATATCTTTTTACAAAAAATCTTAAAACAAGAAAATTAAGCAAGAAATTAAATTATATTAAAGATAAATTGTTTTTTGTTAAAAAAATTAAAAAATTAGTTAATTACAAATTCGACTTATTTGTAAATGTTAAAGTATTTTTAGTATTTTATATTTTATTATTAAAATTAGTAGATTTAATTATGTTTTTACAAAATATATTTTATTTTTATTTATAAAAAGAGAAACAATATAAAATTAAGAAAATTCTACAATAAAAATATTAAAAATATTTTATCTTCGAAAATATATAGAAGTTATTTAAGAATTTAAAGAAGTGCTTTAACAAGTTGCAATAATTTTGTTAAGAACAAAATTACTTATAAGAGTCGATAGAATATTAGAAGACAAAAGAGCAAACAATAATAAATCGATAATTGTATCGAATAAAACTTTAAATATCTTTTTAATATATTTAATATCTTTTTTGCTTCTTTTAATTTTTAGAATATTTTTCGACTTTGTATTATCTATATCTTTTAAACAATAAAGTTAGTATTTTTTTGTTTTATCTTTTACGCAATTCTTAGACGCAATTTTGTTATTTTATTATTTAACTTTTTAGTCTTTTAAATAGTTTTATCTATTCTCTAATAATTAGAAGTCAAATTGCATTTTCGATTTTTTTGATAATACTTCTTATACTTAAGATATTTTTTATTTATTCGATAGAATACATTAAATAAGACGCAAGCTCAACAAGAATATATTATAGAAATAACGTATTTATAGCAACTATTAGCAATAGAATTGTCATGTTATTTAGTAATTAACTTAATTAATATAGTAAAAAAGAATAGATAGTTTCGAAACAAAGACTCTTAAAAAGAGAAAATAGTATTACAAGTTGCATGCTAATAAGTACTATTTGTTGCGCATTGCTCTTTATAGATAGAATTAAGATAATTAAGATAACTTAATTTTTGAACATCTTAAATTTAGAATTAAGATAATTAAGATACTTGAAATATTAACTATCTTAAATATTTTGAATTTTAAATAATAATAAAAAATATAGTTTTCGAATGCAACTCTCTTATAGATTGTGTTCAACTTATCTTAAGTCTTTACTTATTGTTATTCTAATTTATTAAATTATTTGTAAAGATTTATTGAAAATAAGATTGCTTATAGTTGCAAACTCTTGTTATTAAATAATTGCTTGCATTGTTTAAAGATATTTACAAATGTTTTCGATAACATGTTACGAACTTACTTAAGCTATATTAGTGATTTAGATTCTACGCGTTACTAGCGAATCTATCATTATGTTCGACATGCTCTAGGAGCGAGCATCTCGAACATAATGTTCGTTATGTTCGATGAACAAACATTACGAACAATGATGTTCGTCATGTTTAACGAATGAGCAAGACGAGCAATCTATATCTTCTTAGTATATAGAAACTAGAAATACGATTTTCTTATAAATTGTATTTAACTTATTTTAAGTCTTTACTTATTGTTACTCTAATTCATTAAATCATCTATGAAAATTCATTAAATATAAGACTATTTATAGTTGTAATTCTTGTTATTAAGTGATTGTTTGCATTGTCTAAAAACGTTTACAAATCTCTTTAATAACATAACTCGCTTTAATATTTTTTACGAAAGTATTAGCGTAACACTTTGAACACTTTAAGAATGTTTGTATTAAGTTAACGCGTTTCTATCTCGAACAATAGCTTAATAGCATTACGTCGATTGTTTATTAATGAAGACGACAAAATAAGAATTAATAAGTTTAACGTTTATTATGATAATTGTATTGACTTGAAGAACTAACTTATGCAAATAAATATTTATTTTATCTTTTATTTTGTTCTAGCAAACAAGAAGACAATTTTCGCATTCACATTTTTTAGAGAAAGAGTTTAACATTAACTCAAGTTAAATTTACGCAAATATTTGAAAAATTATGACAAAAACTCTCGTGCGATGTTTACGAACTTCGATAATTTCAAAAAAGAGTTTCGAAGAATTTTCGAAACATTTAACGAGAAACAAATCGTAGAAAGAATGATTTAGCACTTAATTTAACGAATTTTTGCAACAAATTACGCAACAAGATTTCAAAAATATGTCAACTTTATTAAATAAGACGATGTCGCATTTATAACAATGTTTCGACGAAATCTTAAGAACAATCTTAAGAACAAAATTATGCGCGATGACAAATTCATTAACGACATGTTTAATTTTATCGAAGTAGTTATTAGTTTTGACGACAAACTATATAAAAGAGCTATAAAAAAGCGATACGATCAATTTTACGAAAAGACAAGATTTCTCTTTGAATTGACGATCAAATATTATTAGAAAGAATTTTGTTTTAATTAGAAATACAATAATCTAGACTATTGTAAGTTTGCATTTATAAAATTGAATTTTATTTAACGACGCAAAGAGAAAAACTTTAGAAGAAAGCAAGATAACAAATCTTAAAAAACGTGCTATTCATGTGACAAATTAAGTCATTTTGCAAGAAATTGTCGATCATAAAACTTAACAAATCGTCGATAAATCAATGTTATGTTAAGAAAGATATTCGATTGCTAGAACAACGTTAGAGAGCAAATTAATACAAAAGTAAACATTCTCAAGATTAGATCGAACGACAACTACTATTTAATAAAGAACTTAAATTAATTATAGAAAGTTCTAGATAAAACATCATTAAGCAAGACATTCGCATTTATGTAGAAAGTTAATTAAACATTCTAAAAGACTATTAAATCTTATAATCTAGTTATCGACTTAGACGAAAAATATAATTGAAAGAACTTTTACGTATGTATAGAAAACATCACGAATTATCTTGAGACTTTAATTAGCTTATCGAAGATTATAAACGAATGCGAAAAGAAGCTAGAAAGCAATGTCATTATAGAAAAGAACATACTTAACACTACAATGAGACAATTAGATCTTATAACACACGCAAGTCTTAATTAAATAGTTTGTTACAACGACTTATATTAAACTTATCTAGAAGAAAAGAACGAAGTTAATTGATTTTCTAAAAAGTCAAAGTTAGCAATCTAGCAATAGAAGAAAGCTTAGCGCAAATAGACGTTTGAAGTAGAAGTTATAACACAAAAGCAAGAAAAAGTTCAAATTTTTTAATAAAGAGCATATTAGAGAAATGCAATATGTTAGCCCAACAACAACAACTAAACTTAATAGCGCACGCACGATGTTTTATCACATTAGTTAAAATTAATGATTGTCAACTCACAACAATGATCGATTTTGATGCGATAAATAATTTTATGATCAAAGTTCTTATAAAGAGAGAAGAATATTTTACTTGAAAGAAGTCTAACGCTTACAACTTAATAATTGTAGATAAAAATTCATTATTCGCAAGAAATAAAAGAATAAACAAAGAAACGAAATTATTATTAATAGTTATTTAGCAACATTACGAGAAACTAATCTTTAATATAGTAAAAATAGTTATTTACGATATCGTTCTAGAAATGTCTTGATTAAAGCAACACAATCTAGAAGTTAATTAAAATATACAAGTACTTAAATTCGCGCGATGTGATCACACAATTCACATTTAATCTACGCATCAATAGCATTCAATAATAGATAAAAGATTGAATTAAAACTTGATCACAAATAGCGAGTTTGCATTTTCGCAAAAAAACAATCTAATAAAGTTCGATTTGACAAGCATTAACAAAGATTAATTAAATCATAAAGTCAAAGTAAATGAAGAAAATTACAAATCTTTTGAAAGCTCTAAACTATTTAGTATAGCGAGAAAATCGTCAAAGCACATATTACGAATATACAACAATTGAGAGCATTTGTTCTAAAAAAAACGATCGAGATTTTATCTAAATATTAATCGTAAAATTACAAGATTAGACTTGAACTAAACAAGCAATTTACGTTTAAACTTATATATGCTTTATTTAAGAAAAAGCTAAAAATTCTTCGCGAATATTTGGCAAAAAACGAAAAGAAAGAATTTATTAAAAAATTCTAATTATAGACAAGATACTCGATTCTCTTTGTATCTAAGAAGAACGAAATTCTTCATCTATGTGTTAATTATTGAAAGTTAAACAATATTACGATAAAAAATCGATATTTACTACTTAATATTAGCGAGCTTTAAAATTAATTGTTCGAAACAAAGTACTTTATTAAATTAGACTTACGAGAAGCGTACAATTAGATTAGAATAAAAATAAGAAAAAAATAAAAAATAGCTTTTTGTACACGATATAAATTATACGAATATACAATATTGTCGTTCGAATTTACGAACGTCTTGACAACGTATTAAGAAATGATCAATAATGCATTACGACAATATTTGAATCGATTTGTTATAATATACTTGAACGACATCACAATTTACTTAAATATTTTGAAAAAACATGTAAATTATATTTTCAAAGTATTAAAATATTTAAATAAAAGAAATTTACATTTTAAATTAAAGAAATGCGAATTTTATTAAAAAGAAATTGACTTTCTTGAATTTGTCGTTAAACGACATAGAGTACGCATAAATCTTAAAAAGCTACAAGTAATTAAAGAATAAAAATCATTTATTAATGTTTAAAAAGTTTAATTTTTTTTAGATTTTATAAATTACAACAAGAAGTTCATTAAAAACTACTTCGTTAATGCAATATTATTGATAAATCTTACGAAGAAAAAGACGTCATAAATATAAAAATTAATAGAAGAAAAATTATTTTAGAATTTTAAATTAGAATGCTTAAAAAACTAATACTAAAAATGTACAACTTACGATTGTTAAATAGAATTAAAATCGACGCATTAAATTTAGTTATTAATGTATGCTTTAATTAAAAGCATAAAAACATGTAACATTTAATGATATATCTTTCGAGAAAACTCTTATTAATCGAACAAAATTATGATATTTACGACAAGAAGCTATTCGCTATTGTAGTTTTTCTAAAATTATAAAGAGTATACATCGAAAAATTATTAAAACTTACGATTCTTATAGATCACAAAAATCTTTTACAATTTACTACTATTAAATAGCTTAATAAAAGACAAATGCGATAATTAGAACAACTCGAACAATACAAGTTTAAAATACAATATACATTAGACAAAGATAATGATAAAGCAAACGCACTTAATAGAAGAAATAATCACATAAAAACGAAAAAATTGTTTAATTATAATATATTTAAAATTAACAAAAACGAATCATTATTAGTAAACAAATACGAGCTAAATGTTATCTTACGAATACTTAGAAACAATAAGAAAAAAAATTCAATAAAAAAGAAAAAACTTCAAATATTTATCGACAAAATCGACGAATATATAAAGAAACATCATAATGAATAGATTGATCGCGTTGGGTTAAGTCATCGAGTTCGAGCCAGATTTCCAACCCGCCAAGACCTAGGTCGAGTTAGGATTTTGATATCGAAAAGTCAATTTAGGTCACGATGTTAATACCAAGTATTTGGGTCGAATCAAAGGGTAGATATGAAGTACTTAGCGTATAACCTGGCCCAACTCGTCAAGACTCGAAAAATTTAGATTATTTTTAAAAAAGTGCATTAATCAACTTAATCAAGTTGATTAATTTAATTAATTTGTTTATAATATTATATAGTAATGCATTTAGATAATGCATTTGTACGTTATTTGTGCGTTATTATTTTTAAACTATTTTTAGTAATTCAAATAAGGCGAATTTTTTTAAAAATAGAAAATCTTGGCATTTTAACGTCATTTTCGATTGCTTGGCGAGTCGATCGAATCGAGTCAAGAAATCGTTAACTCGAGTCGATTTCGAGTTGAGTCACGATGTTGATATCGAGTATTTAGGTCGGGTCAGAAAGTTGATATCGAGTATTTGGGTTAGGTTAGAAAGTTGATATCGAGTATTTGGGCCAGGTTAGAAAGTTGATATCGATTCCTGGTCTAGCGATTAGTCTAATAATGAATCATTGCAAAAACATTTAAAAATGATCAAAATTCTTTAGCTTTTACGTCAACATTGTTAGTTTTCTTAAATGAGACAAATTGTCAAGATATACGTTAAACGATGTTTTAGTTATTAGCAAAACAAACATAATACATATGCGAACTATAACGAAATTTAATATTATAAATTATTTAAATCGTTATAAGATAAAGTTACGATAAACTTTATTATTAAGTTGCTCAAGTTAACGAATTTAATAATTAAAGACAAATATAATTTAATACTAATAATGATTAACAAACTTATTAAGTATTCATATATTATTGCATGCAAGAAAAAGTTCATAGTAGAACAATTAAAATACATTATATTAAATCGATTTATACGATATTACAATATATTTAAAGAATTAATTAATAACAAAGACAAGCTTTTTACGTCTAACTATTAGAAAACGCTTCTATCAATGTTAGGAACAAAATTTAGAATGTTTATTGTCTATTATTCGATCACAAATGATTAAATAGAGCGAATAAACTAGAGTTTAAAGCAATATTTGAGACATTACGTTAACAATATTTACAACAATTGAATATCACTTTTATTTATAACTTAATTGACACTAAATGCAAAGATTTCGAATATTACTAAAATAACTTTATTCTTCGTTAATTATAACAAAGAATTTAATCTCTTTAAGAAAGAGCGAAAGCATTTGTTAGCTTAGTTAGTTATCAAAAGAATAGCAACACTAAAAAAGATATACGACAACATCTTAAAAATGTAGAAAAAGTCGATCAAGTATTAGAACAAGAAACGAAAAACAACATCTTAACTAAAAAAAATATATATATATATATATTTTTTTTTACGAAAATTTTTAAGACAAAGAAGTTAAGCAAGAAATTAAATTATGTTAAAGTCGAATCGTTTCTTGTTAAGAAAACAAAGAGATTAGTCAATTACGAACTCGACTTACTTAAAGACGTCAAAGTATTTTTAGTATTTTATATTTTATTGTTGAAATCAACGAATTCAATTACGCCTTTATAGAACACATTTTATTTTTATTCATAAAAAAAGAAACAATATAAAGTTGAAAAAATTCTAAAACAAGAAAATTAAAAATATTTTATCAAATGAAAAGAATATTTTATCTCGAAGAATATATGAAAGTCAAAAAAAATCTTAATTGTTGCCAAGATTTTCTAAGAAAGTTTTATTAAAATTAGATAAAAAAACGATAGCTCAATTCTAATTAATCGAAAGTTAAAATCGTTCGAACGATATATCAAACAATAACTTAGAAGTCTTTGCAACAAACTTAGCAAAAAGCGCTTTATTTATCTTTAAATCATCGATGTTCTTTCATTTTGTCACAATCATTTCTTTCTCTTTATCTTTTAGAAAATTTAGTTGTTTTTTTAAGCGACTTAATTTAGCACGCGCTTCGCGCATCTCTTTCTTTAAGCGTAATCGTTTCTTATAAATTTGTTTAATCGAAATAGACAAGATTGCTAAATCACAATTACGATTTGATCGCACACATTTCACACACTTTTTAGAATTATCGCTCATACAATAGACTTTACTAGACATCGCACAATTGCGACAAGAACGCATCGCTAAACACACAAGATTTAGAGTGTTAAAAAGATATTTTTTACGAAAAAAAGAATTTTTGATATTAATTTTTCTTAAAGACATTGTGAGAAAGCATTAAGTTTTCGAGACGAAAACTCTAAAGAAAAGAAATAGTGTTACGAGCTTATTTAAGCTATACTAGTAATTTAGATTCTACGCGTTATTAACGAATTTGTTATTATGTTCGACATGCTCTAGAAGCGAATATCTCGAACATAATGTTCGCTATGTTCGATGGACGAACATCGCGAGCAATGATGTTCGTCATGTTCGACGAACGAACAAGGCGAGCAATCTATATTTTCTTAGTATATAGAAACTAGAAATACGACTTTTTTATAAATCGTATTTAACTTATTTTAAGTCTTTACTTATTGTTACTCTAGTTCATTA
>JAABUQ010000821.1_pt1 | contig 71757 bp, 71 predicted proteins | sample 5560001 | NCBI WGS metagenome assembly JAABUQ01 (sample SAMN10711888, study PRJNA513371) | rock metagenome | isolation source: Antarctica rocks | place: Antarctica: Victoria Land, Finger Mt nord | collected 2015-12-18 | reverse complement strand
CGTTGGTGATAAAACCTTTTTTAAATTCCGGTACTAATGCGATATGATGAGCGCCAAATAAATTATTTATAACTCCTGTTTCCTTGTTGTTTAACAAATCAATCACGTGTACCTGGTCCTCATGCGTGATAAAAAGCCGGTTTGCCGCTTCATCCATTTGCATATAATCCCATTTTCCATCACCTTGTAACAAGATGCTTTGTGAAAATTTATAACCGCTTTGAGCAAAGGTGTGTTTACCAATAATTGTTGTAATTATTAAAATGCTTAAAAAAAAGTGTCTTGTCATTCTGTTTTTGTTAAATAAATTTAGTGCTGTAAATTATCAGAAAAGATGGCAGCCTTGATAAAATTAATGTTATTGATAGATTATTTTTTTTAAATATAAAAGTAATATAATTGAATTTTTGACTGAATTAATAGGAAGGATTGGATAGCAAATAAAATGGGCCATTACTAAACAAAATTTATACCGATAAAAGAAGCATCACGTTTTCTTCTTCTTTTTCTTTCCGGCCAAAAACAAAACAATCATTTAAAATCAAACGATAGTTGGAATTTATGATGCTTCTTTTAGCACTATAAAATTGATATTGCTATATGTAATCCTTATTCTTCAAAATATTCTGTTCCATGTATTTTGCAACGTCCCGCTCATTTTTATCTTCACTTAAAGAAAGCGAATCAATTATTTTATTTTGTTCTGCTTCACTTTTATTTTGGCTTAATTTCTTCTTTGCTTGCAGATCAGTAACCACAATTTCAAATGCAACAATCCCTTTAACCAACTTTACTTTATAATCTTGTGGTAAATTGTCCCACTGTTGTTTATAACCGATTTCATAATTGTTAATTGTTGCTTCAAGAACATCAAAAGTTTGATTCTCTTCAGTGATTAAATTAGCATGCCCATAAGCATGAACTGAAAAGTAATTCCAGGTTGGTACGTTTAACTCTTTCTCATAATGCTTAGGTGAAATGTAAGCATGAGGCTCATTAAAGATTACTAAAATTGTATTTTCTTCTAAGTCTTCCCATTGCAAATTTGCCTTAGCAAAATGAGAAGTAAGTATTACTTTATCTTCTCTTTTTGATATTAAAAAAGGCAAATGAGTAGCCGTTGGATGATTTGCTTTGGCTGTAATAATTGTTCCAAAACTGTATTGCGTTATAAAAGAAATAATTTCATCCTGATCTGTAGTTAAGAAGTTTTTTGGAATATACATTTAAAGTTGGGGCAAGAAGGTATGGCTAAATCTACAACAATTCTTATAATTAATGATAAACAGAACCTTCTAAATATTTTCCAATTTTATGCCGATAAAAACAGCATCAAGTCTTCTGCTTCTTCTTCTTCGCTGCCGGAAACAAAACATTATTTAAAATCAGGCGATACCCCGGAGAATTAGGGTGTAGTTTCAGATCTGTTGGCGGATCGCCGATAGCATGCTGGTAATCTTCAGGGTCGTGGCCGCCGTAAAAAGTCCATTGGCCTTTGCCGTAATCGCCATGAATGTAACGTGCTTCTCCCGCAGATTTCAATTCGCCTAAAACCAAAACGCCAGGCTTAAGCAGCTCTTTTCGGAAAGCGGTTGTCAATCCCATAAAACCTTTTATTACTTTATCGTGGTTTTGGGTGAGCATAGCCGGCACAACATCCCATTTGGCTGAAAAATCAAACAAGGTAAAAAAATCTTGCGGGCGATCTACCGTTCGGGTAGCGGTTACATCAATATTACTAAAACTATGACTGTACGGGTTTTCATCTAATTTATAATTCCGGAAAGCAAATGTTTTGCTGAAATCGAGTTTGGATTGCGCGTTCGGATCGGCGGCATCGCCATCAAACATACGTTCGCAGATGTCGGTATTTTCTGCAGAAAGCGCAATGTCAAAAGTATCTGTGCCAGAACACATGGCAAATAAAAATCCGCCTCCCGAGCAGAAATCACGGATGTCTTTTGCTACGGCCAGTTTCATTTGCGATACTTTTTTAAAACCTAATTTTTTCGCCAGTGCTTCCTGCCGCTGCTGGTCTTCCACGTACCAGGAAGCATTATGAAAAGCGGTGTAAAACTTGCTATACTGCCCGGTAAAATCTTCGTGGTGCAGGTGAAGCCAATCGTATTTGGGCAGTTCGCCTTTAATGATCTCCTCGTCATACAAAACGGTATAAGGGATTTCGGCATACGTTAAAACCAGCGTTACGGCATCGTCCCAGGGTAGTTTGCTTTTGGGCGAATACACGGCCATTTTAGGCGCTTTTTCAAGTTTCACCAAATCCATGTTAACGGAAGGATCGGTAATTTCAGTTAATATGGAAGTGACTTTGGCATCGGCCAGCACTTCGTAACTTACGCCCCTGATCTTACATTCGGCTTCGGCCTGCTGGTTATACTTCAGCATAAAACTGCCGCCGCGATAATTGAGCAGCCAATCCACTTCTTCGCCGTTTTTCAAAACCCAGAAAGCAATGCCGTACGATTTTAAATGATCGTGCTGGGTTTCGTCCATCGGAATTAAAATGGAAGCAGCCTTACTAACATAACTGGCCAAACAAATAATTAATGCGATAAAAACAGCACGGGCACACCTCATCCTAAATCTTTTTGAAAATCTGATATTATCACCAAAATACTAACTTTGCAACTCTTAAACAAAAAAATGAGCAAAGCAATTATCAAAACCGAAAAAGGCGACATGACCGTGGAATTTTACGAGCAGGACGCCCCCAATACTGTAGCCAACTTTACAAAATTAGCAAAAGAAGGCTTTTATGATGGCGTGGCGTTTCACCGGGTGATCCCTAATTTTATGACCCAAACAGGCGATCCGCTTTCAAAAGATCCTGAAACTGCTTTTCGCGCAGGCAGTGGCGGTCCGGGTTATAAAATTGATTGTGAATTGACCGGCGAAAACCAATACCACGACCGCGGCGTACTTTCTATGGCCCATGCTGGCCGCAATACCGGTGGATCCCAGTTTTTTATCTGCCACAGCCGCGCCAACACGGCACATTTGGACCGTAACCACACTGTTTTTGGTAAAGTGGTTGATAATGTGGATGTGGTAGATCAGATCCGCCAGGGCGATAAAATTACCAGTATTGAAGTGATTGAAGACTGAAGGAGTTGTACGTTTTAAGTACCTGGCGTAAACCTTATGCTTCGCCGCCATCTAAACATATAACTTAAAACTTACAACGTAAAACTCAAAAAGATATGAATTTACAAGGAATTGTATCCGTTTCCGGGAAACCGGGCTTATGGCGCGCACTTACACAAAGCAAAACCGGATTTATATTAGAAAGCTTAGACAAGCAAAAGCTGAAATTAGTGGTGAACATGAGTACGGCTAAACTGGCTGCTTTAGCAGAAATCACGGTTTTTGGTGAAGAGGAAGACCTGAAACTGATTGATATTTTAGAGCGGATGAAAACGATGGAAAATATTCCTGATGTAAAAAAAACAGACGGGAAAGTTTTACGTACTTTTTTTCGTGAAGTGGCACCAGATCATGATGAAGAGAAAGTTTATGCTTCGGATATTAAAAAGATCATCAGTTGGTTTGAAATATTGAAAACCCGGCCGGAGTTTGATGCGGAACCGGAAGCTGAAACTGCTTCAACAGAAGTAGAAACAGATACCCAACCAGAGTAGCGGCCTCTATATTTTTAAGGAATAAAAGTCATTAACATCATGCTGCAATCCTGCCGACAAGAGGAGTCTTCTTCCATGTAGTACAAGTATATGCTGCTTCAAAGAAGATTCCTCTTTCATTAATGACAGCATTTTTTAATAGCGGAACTCTTTAACCATATCTACCGCGTACTTTACGTTATCGAAAGGAATATCCGGCATAATGCCATGGCCGAGGTTGAAAATAAAGCCGTTTTCTCCCCTCATCCGTTCAAATAAACGATAAATTCGTTCTTTAACCACCTTTTTATCAGCATATAAAATATGCGGATCAAGGTTTCCCTGAACAGCTATTGCTGCCGGCAAGCTTTTTTTAATATCCAATAGATCAACGTTCCAATCAATGGAAACCACATCCGGTTTTGCTTCGGCCATCAAAGGCGCGAAAACAGAACTTCCTTTACAAAAAGAAATAACCGGAATGTCTTTCCGGTTTAGCTTGCTGATGATCCCGGTAATATATTGGTGCGAAAACTCCTTGTAATCGTCCCAGCTTAAAGCCTGGGCCCAACTATCAAAAATCTGCACGGCATTTACGCCTGCTGCAATCTGTAAATTCAGGTAATCAGCAGTAACAGCTGCAATTTTAGCCAATAAATGATGCGCCAGTTCCGGCTCGTTGTGCAGCATCAGCTTGGTCAGTTTAAAATCTTTGGAGGAACCGCCTTCCACCAAATAACTCATCACCGTAAAAGGCGCACCGGCAAAACCAATCAGCGGGATTTTTCCGTTTAAACGTTGTTGGATTATCTTGACCGCATCTGCAACATATTGCAACTTGTGGTTTACTTCTGTTTCTAATCGATCCACATCTGCAGCATTACGAACCGGATTTGCAAATCGCGGTCCAACGCCTTGTGTAAAACTTAAATCGCCACCCATTGCCTCCGCAGTAACCAGAATATCAGAAAACAAAATAGCGGCATCTACGTCCAGCAGGTCAACCGGCAACATCGTTACATCCGCAGCAATTTCGGGCGTTTTGCACATCTCCAGGAAAGAATATTTATTTTTTATTTCCCAGTATTGCGGCATAAAACGGCCGGCCTGGCGCATCATCCATACAGGCGGGCGTTCAGTTGGTTTGGAAAATGCGGCATCAAGCAGTAAAGTGTTTGTCATGAGTTTTTAGGTGGTAAAAGAAGCATTAAATGTCATCCTGAACTTGTTTCAGGATCTCTCAGGATAGATTATAAACTGCTTTTCCTGAGGGATGCCGAAATAAGTTCGGCATGACAGATAAAAGCACGTATTTTTATTTGATAAAAGAAGCATGGTACTAAGTTTTACGTTGTTTAATTTCTTTTTCGAGCTTAATAATGACTTCGCACATCTTGCTGGTCAAATTATTTTCCTGCTTTTTGGCCAGGCTTAAATACGCTTCGGCTTTGTCAAAATTATGCTGCCTCAAACTGATGTTGGCCACATGCACCAAAGCGGCAACATGATCGTTTACAGAACGGAGCGGATATTGAACCGCAACTTCGTAATAACGTTCTGCTGCTTCAAAATCCTGCTTTTGCAAGGCAATTCCGCCCATCATGTATTCGTAATAACCGCGCCTCTTTTTAGCAAGCCATTTTGGCTGTGCAATCTGCCGCAGCAATGCTTCTGTTTTTTCGTAATTCTTATCGTGGAAATCTTTGGCGGCGAGGATCACTGTTCCTTCTTTAAAATAACCCCAAAGCAAAACAACGATTGCAAGTAATGCAATACCGGTTATTTCATAAGCTTGTTCATAAATAGTAAACAGCAAGACCAATATAAAAACTGCAATAACCAGTTGCCGTGCCCGGTTGGTAAACATTAACTGTGATTATCGGTAAATTTATAACCTACGCCACGGATGGAATGGAAAAAGACCGGGTTTTTAGGGTCGGGTTCAAAGTATTTTCTAAAAGTGAGGATGAAATTATCAATGGTCCGGGTGGATGGATAAACATCGTAATTCCAAACCGTTTCCAGGATCTGCTCACGCGAAACTGCATCATTTCTGCGTTCGATCAGCAGTTTAAGCAGCATCGTTTCCTTTTTGGTTAGAGGTGTGATGGAACCGTCATCGTTGATCAATTCAAAAGAATTAAAATGAATAGTTTTATCGCCAATCTTATAGCTGTTGAATTCTTTCAGGTCATCGCCTTTTAAGCTTCTTTTAACCAGGTTATTTACACGCAGGATCAGTTCTTCCAAATTAAAAGGTTTGGTCAGGTAATCGTCTGCACCTTTTTTTAAACCGTTTACCCGGTCTTCATTCGTATTTTTAGCTGTTAAAAACATGATCGGCACTTCCGAATTTTCCAAACGGATAGTTTCAGCTACCTGAAAACCATCGATCTCGGGCAGCATCACATCCAAAATAATTAGGTTAAAACGCTCTTCTTTAAATATCTGTAATGCTTTTTTTCCGTTCACGGCGCTTGAAACCTTATAGCCTTCCAGCTCCAGGTTCAGTTTGATGGCTTCGAGCAGGTGCTCTTCATCTTCTACCAGTAAAATTCTTTTCTTACTCATATCATTGGTTTTAGTATTCAGGCGTTATCCAAAAACAACTTCAAATATACTGCCCGATGGTTTATTATCACGCACTTTTATCGTGGCTTCGTGCTTATCCAACACGTGTTTCACAATAAACAATCCCAAGCCGGTGCCTTTGGTATTGCGCGTATCCTCATTACCCACCCGATAAAATTTTTCAAAAATGCGTGGTTTTTCTGTGTCAGAGATACCGATACCATGATCTGCAACCATCAAATGTACTGATTGTTCTTTACGTTGCAGCTTTACTTCTACTGCTTCGCAAGGGCCGGAATACTTGATAGCGTTTTCGATCAGGTTGTTAATCATGGAAGATAAAGCAAACTTATCGCCGGTGATTTCGATGCTGTCCTCTACCTCCGTAGCAATTATCTGCTGGTTGCAATCGCATTTGTTGATCTGCAAACGGCTAACGATGGTTTGTACCAGCTCTGAAAGGTTAAATTTTTCTTTGGGGAAAGTGTAAGAACTATTGTCAATCCGCGAAGCAATGAGCATGTTTTCCACCATATCGTTCAGCCTTTCAACATCTACCAAACATTTTCCGATAAAATTCATTTGTTGTTCCCGGTTCAGGTCGCGCTTTTGAATGGTTTGCAGATACAGTTTGATGGAAGCCAGGGGCGATTTCAACTCGTGGGTAACCGACAACAAAAAGTTTTTTTGCTGCTGATGTAACCTTCGCTCTGAATTAATGGATTTATGCAGAAAATAAGCGCCGACAGAAAAAATCAGGATAAAAACAGAAAGTTCGCCCAAGATCATCCCGATGCGGGTTGGCTGCGAACGCACCAGCAACACGCTCCACCAGATCAGTTCGGCAAGTGTGTAAAAAGTGAGGAAATAGAATATGAAGAATGGCCTACGCATAATGAACAATGAATCAATGTAAATTTTTAGGTGATAAAAGAAGCATGTTCTTTCCGTCATGCCGGACTTGTTTCGGCATCCCTCGTGAAAAGTATTTTGACAACACTAATCTGGAGAGATCCTGAAACAAGTTCAGGATGACAACAACAAAAAACAGATTTTTAGGTGATAAAAGAAGCATGCAAATTACTTATTTGTGAACACAAAATCCAGGCTTTCAAAGATCGTTCGTTTTGCTTTTTCCAGGTCAATTTTGGTATGTGCCGACGAAACAAATCCAACTTCATAACCTGAAGGGCCAATGTAAATACCTCTGTTCAGCAGTTCGCGGTGAAACGCTTTAAACTTTTCCATACTTGCCGCATCGATTTCATCTGCCCTGCGGATGCTTTCTTTATCCGTAAAAGCAAACCAAAATATAGAACCGATATGAAAAACTTTGAGCTTATAGTTTTTTGCGGTGGCATATCGCTGGATGGAATCTGCAAACTCTTCTGCTTTGGCGTTCAGGTCTTTGTAAAAACCTGATTTGACCAACTCGCCTAACTGTGCAATGCCAGCCGACATGGCAACCGGGTTTCCGGATAGCGTTCCTGCCTGATAAACAGAACCTTCGGGAGAAATGTTCGACATAATTTCGGCGGAAGAGCCATAAGCGCCAACCGGCAAACCGCCTCCAAGGATCTTGCCATACGTGATGATATCCGGCGCAATTTGGTAATAACCGGCAGCACCTTCAAAACCAATACGGAAACCAGAGATTACTTCATCAAAAATGAGCAATGCTTCGTTTACCGTGCAAATTTCACGAATGTATTGCAGAAACTCTTTTTTCTGCAACAGCAACCCATTATTGGCTGGAATTGGTTCAATGATAACAGCTGCGATCTGACCTTTAAATTCTTCAAAAGCTAATTTTAACGCTTCACGGTCATTTAACGGAACCACAATCGTTTCATCCGCAAAAGATTTTGGTACGCCTGCGGAGGAAGTTTCTCCGAAAGTAACCAAGCCGGAACCTGCTTTTACCAGTAAAGAATCTACATGGCCGTGGTAACAGCCTTCAAACTTCAGGATTTTGTCGCGCCTGGTATAACCACGTGCCAGGCGAATGGCCGACATCACAGCTTCTGTACCGGAGCTTACAAAACGCAGCTTCTGCAGATATTTATTGTGCTTTAAAATCAGTTCTGCCAGTTCGTTTTCCAATGCTGTTGGCGCACCGAAAGACATGCCGTTTTGCATGGCCTCGGTTACTTTTTCGCGAACCTTGGTATTGTTGTGCCCGAGGATCAATGGTCCCCAGGATCCGCAGAAATCAATAAACTGGTTACCATCTGCATCCCAAATATGGCAGCCATCGCCTTTTTGAATAAACAAGGGCGTACCATAAACAGACTTAAAAGCCCGGACAGGCGAATTTACGCCGCCCGGAAAATAGGTTTTAGCTTTCTCGTACAACTCAGCCGATTTTTCGCGGCTGATATCTGCCTTACCAGCAGGATGTGCCGCCAGTTCTTCTGTTTCTGCGGATGAAAATCTCTTTTTTAATGAATCAAACATGTTTTTTCAGTTGTCAGTTTTCTGTTTCCGGTCGCCAGTTCCTTTTACCTTTCAACCCTTATCCTTTCAGCCTTTTTACTTTCTTACAGCCAGCCTTTTTCCAGCACTTCTTTAGCATGGTAAGTTAAAATAGAAGTTGCACCGGCACGCCGAATCCCAAGTAAAACTTCCATAATTGCGCGGCGCTCATCCAACCAGCCTTTTTGCACTGCTGCTTTAATCATGGCATATTCGCCGCTTACGTTGTACGCTGAAATGGGCAGATCTGAGTTGTCGTGTAATAATTTAATCACATCCAGATAGGCCAATGCTGGTTTTACCATTAAAAAGTCTGCACCTTCTGCCTCGTCCAAACTGGCTTCAATTAAAGCTTCACGCTGGTTGGCAGGGTTCATCTGGTACGTTTTTTTATCACCAAATTTTGGGGCTGATTTTAAAGCATCGCGGAACGGGCCGTAAAAAGCACTGGCATATTTGGCCGCGTAGGACATGATGGAAACATGGGTGAACTTATTATCATCCAAAACCTGGCGGATGTAACCAACCCGGCCATCCATCATATCAGAAGGCGCAATAATATCAGCGCCGGCATGTGCATGTGCCAATGCCATTTTGCCCAGAACTTCCAGGCTTTCATCGTTCAAAACCTCTCCGTTTTCTACAATTCCGTCGTGCCCGTCAGAACTGTAAGGATCCATCGCCACATCTGTAACCACGCAAACTTCCGGAAAGTTTTGCTTTACTTCTTTTATCGCCCTTAAATACAGGCTGTTCTCGCGGTAACTTTCGGTGGCGTATTTGTCTTTTAAAGATTCTTCTATGTTGGGGAACAGGTCAAACGCTTTTAAACCCAGTTTTACGCAGCTTTCCACTTCGCGCAGCAAATGATCGATGGAATGACGGAAAATGCCCGGCATCGAATTGACTTCGGTTTTTTGCGCGTTTCCATCTACAATAAACAATGGAAAGATCAGGTTGGCCGGTTGTAAAACCGTTTCCTGCACCATTTGCCGGATCACTTCAGATTTCCGGTTTCTTCTTGGCCGTTGGAGCATGTTTAGTAGCTTTGAGGTATCGGCTTTCGGCACTCAGCTCTGAATGTCAAGCTGTCGCCTTCCGTATATAACCCTTTATTTTATTAATAATTAAATCTTATAATCGTTTGCCACTAAGCTGAAGGCTTACGGCTAAAAGCTCAACCCAAACACCGCTTCTGCCAAACCTACTTCATCAGGCGAAAAAGGCAATGTATAATTTACGCCAATCTCTTCCAGTTTTTTTCCGGTTGATTTACCAATTGCGATCACCTGCTGGCCAACATCCAATAAATTATCGGCAAAATAAGTTTCCACGTTAGAAGGACTTGTAAAAATGAGCACTTCAGCCGCTGATGCTTCTGCGTTTTCTTCCGGTACGGTTTCGTAAACCGGCAAATCGATTATTTTAGTTTCTGCGGACAAAAATTGATGAACACTGCGCATCGGGTCTTCAGCAGCCGGAAACAAAATGGTAGAACCATTAGCGAGTTTGGCAAATTCAGTTCCAACATCAGCACTATCTACACTTTCGCCAACATAATCTGCCCGATGGCCAAACTTGCGTAAAGCATTTTCTGATCCGCCGCCCATCACCCCGAATTTTACTTTTTTTGGCAATTGCGGCTGCAGGTTAAAAAAGTATTCGACACCGTTTTTACTGGTAAAAAATATCCAGTCTATGTTTCTTAAAATATAAGGGTCAAGCTTGGTAATGATCGGAACGGTACGGATTAAAGAACGCGCTTCTATCTGCACCCTGTTTTTTTCTACTGCCCTTCTAAAATAGCTTTGTGCCGATAAATCCCTCGATATAAAAACTGTAGCAGGAAATTTTCGCTCTTTGCTAAATTTGGCTGCCACTTTTTCCGGCAATCCCTCAGTTGTAGCCGCTTCTGTAAAATAACGGTCGGGTACTTCGTCATCATCCGTGGCTTTTGAAGTAAAAACCTGGAAAACATTGTCCTCTTTTCGGCAGTAACAGCCCAGCGGCAAATGGCAGCCGCCGCCAAACAGGCGCAATACTTTTCGTTCTACCGCTAAAGTTTCGGCTATTTCGGGATGATTTAAAGCTTGCAACACGTCAAAAAGTTCCCTGTCGTTTTCGCGAATTTGGATTGCCAGCACACCTTGTGCGGGTGCCGGGATAAATTCTGTAGGGCCAATTTCTTCTATATACAAATCGCTCAAGTCCAAACCCAGCCTGCTTACACCTGCTTTGGCCAGCATAATGGCATCATATTCTTCGTTCCTCAATTTCTGGATTCGTGTAGGCACATTGCCGCGCAGTTCTGCAATCTCCAAATCAGGGCGTACGGCCAGCAATTGCGCTTTACGGCGGTTGGAAGAAGTGCCTACCAAAGCACCAAATTTTACAGAAAGCTTTTGCTTCACATCCACACAATCCTTTAAAACCAGCAACAGTTCGGATGGGTCTTCCCGCTCAGAAACGGCCGCCACGATCAGTCCGGGCGGGTTTTCGGTTGGTAAGTCTTTATGTGAATGTACGGCAAGATCGATTGTTCCGGCCAGCAGCTCTTCTTCCAGTTCTTTGGTAAAAAAACCTTTTCCTTCCAACTTGTCAAAACTCAGGTTTAAAATGCGGTCGCCTTGTGTTTTGATGATTTTCAATTCAGCTACAACATTTATTGCCGCTAATTGCTCTTTAACAAAGTTTGCCTGCCATAAAGCCAGATCGCTTCCGCGTGTTCCTATGGTAATTTTTCTGTTCAACGGTTTGCTTATTGAGTACGGTGCAAATTTAGCTTTTTAAGAAAAACTAACAGGATTTATCTTTAGAAATCGAATTTTATGTCGATAAAAGAAGCATCGGCCATAACAGCTTCTGTTAGTTATCGCGCAACATAATTTCTTTTGCCATCCGCATCGGTACACTAATGTACTTTTTTTCCATGTAATTGATCACCTTTTCCAGCACCTCGCGGGATTGGATGTCCATCAGTTCAATTTCATTTGCAAAAACACAGCTTACCGCTGTTTTACGTATTTCCTTTATTTTTTCGGGCACTTCACGCATGGCAAGTTCGATACGGCGTTGCTTTAAAACAGGCACGAATTCGGCAATATTTTGTTCGATGATTTTTTCAGCATGGATCAATTCCTGGTAACGTTCCTGCAAATTGCTTTTGGAAAGTTCGTTCAGCGTATGCACTTCAATAAAATTGACAGGAAATTGTTCGACTACTTCTGCCGAAGTATCGTTGGGCACGGCCAGGTCAACAATTGTTTTACGGTTGGTCTCGCCGTTTAACAGGGTTTTATAGATTTCGGTGGTGATGATTGGTTCAACTGCTGAAGTGCAGGTGATGATCGCATCAAAACCTCCGCGATAACCGGCCAGGCCAGCCAGGTCAAAAGCTTTGCCGTTCAGTTCCTGCGCCAATTCTTCAGCTTTGGATTTTGTACGGTTAAAAACAGCAAAGTTGGAATACTTGTGCTTTTGCAGATACTTGGAAATATTCTTATTAGTCTCGCCGGCACCAATGATCAGGATGCGGGCATTGGAGGTTAAATTCAATTCGCGCAGTTTACGGTAAGCCAGGGAAACCACCGAGATCGGATTACGTGAAATATTGGTATCAGTATAAACTTCTTTTGCTGTTTTTACTACATGGTTCATCACCATGCGCAGATAATCACCTGTCAATTGTGCGGCACGGCAGGTTTCGTAAGCTTTACGAATTTGTGCCAATATTTCTTTTTCGCCAACTACCAAACTTTCCATCGAGCAGGAAGTGCGCAGCAAATGGTTCAATGCTTCTTTTTCTTCATAGACAGAAGCGCCGGAAATAAAAGTCTCTAAATGTTCCGGGGAAAGCCCAATGTTCATATAATTGATAAATTCCCTTGCAAAATCTTTGTCCACTTCCTGGGAAGTAGCCATGATAAATTCTACCCGGTTACAGGTAGCAAGATAAAAAATTTCTGGTATTTGAAAATGTGCTTTAGTCTGCTGTAGCTTAGAGGGAATACTATCCTGACAAATTACCAGTTTGCCCAGTTCTTTCAGTTCAATCTGTTTGTGCGTAAAGGCAATAACTTTTAAGTAATTCAATGCTTCAGTTATAAAGAGACTGACAAAAGTACTATTAGCAGTTAGCTGCTGTGTCAATGCTTTGTCAAACACGTTTTATTTAGAATGTGTTTAAATAGAAGCAAAAGCTTTTTAAATTGAAGGTGATTTATTGTTAATTTTCGTATATAAAGAAATAATTCAATTTAAATTTATGTCCATCTTTAAAAAGATCAGTTTAATTTTTTTAATTGTGCTGTATCTGATAGCTGGAACAAATCATTTTGTGCATCCCTCAGCTTATTTAAAACTGATTCCGCCTTATTTGCCTTTTCCAAAGCTTTTAAATTTGATGTCCGGTTTTTTCGAGTTGCTTTTTGGGTTGATGCTGATCTTTAAACCTACTCGAAAACTTGCTGTGTTTGGAATTATTTTAATGCTGATCGCTTTTGTCCCGGCACATATTTACATGATCCAAACTGCCCCTTTTATGCTTGGGAAATTATTGGTGACTAAAACCGGCGCCTGGATCAGGCTGCCTTTGCAAGCCGTTTTAATTGCCTGGGCCTACTGGCACCGAAAAGATTGATTATTCAGTTGCCGGTTTAGGGTTGAAAGAAGCATGGCCGATAAAATAAAACGACAAATTGTCGTCGTGTTTTCGTTTCGCACAGTAGATTTATACAAACAAGGGCCGTAGGCTCGGCCAATTTTATAACAATGGAATTTATTCCATTGCAAAAACTACGGCCATGTTATTTTTTTACTCATTTTATGCCGATAAAAACAGCATCATCAACGGCAAGACAAAACAGAAAGAAAACCTATTTTAGGCCGATAAAAACAGTATCTAAATGACAGATTGCATTCAACAGGAAACTTTTTTAATTCCCGGTTCTTCCGGCCGCAACATGCTGGCCGATCTTACTTTTGATACGGGAGCAAAAGATGCGCCATTGGTTATTTTTGCGCATGGTTTTAAAGGGTTTAAAGATTGGGGGACACACAATTTAGTTGCCCGTTATTTTGCCGGGAACGGCTTTCGTTTCCTGAAATTCAACTTCTCGCACAACGGCACCACGCCGGAACATCCAATAGATTTTGTTGATTTGGAAGCTTTCAGCAACAATACTTTTTCCATCGAGTTGGAAGATTTAAAATTAGTGATTGATTTTGCAACAAACGGTACTGATTTTATGCCGGTAAAAACAGTATATCTGATTGGCCATAGCATGGGCGGCGGTATTAGCATTATTAAAGCTGCGGAAGATGAACGGGTTGCCAAGTTAATTACCTGGGCTGCCGTTGCCGATTTTCATAACTTATGGCCGAAAGCAGTGGAAGCACAATGGCGGTTGAGCAACGTGCTGTTTTTCCCAAATACACGCACCAACCAGCAAATGCCGGTCAAAGCTACTTTACTAGATGACCTTGACCAAAACCCGAAACGTTTGAATATTTTCCTGGCTGCGGCTGCCGTTAAACAGCCCTGGCTGATCGTTCATGGGGATGCAGACCCAACCGTAAATGTAAACCACGCTTTGGAACTAAAAAAGAAACAGCCTCATGCCGAAATGGTTATTGCACCGGGAGCTAACCATACTTTTAATTCCAGCCATCCATATTTGGAAAATGTACTTCCCAAAAGTTTGGAACAGGTTTGTGAGGTTTGTGTTGGGTTTTTGAAGGAGTAGGTTTTTTGATTTAAAAAATACAATTTAATAAAAAAATACTTATTCAGTTTTATTCTTCTTCCTTAATTTTTATAGTACCAGATTCACTACCAAGTTTTTGTCTTCTATTTAAAAAGTCATTCATAGATTGCTTCAGCTCGTCATGATAACGTTGCTTGTCCAAATGGTAAAGTTCTGATAATTCATTACGAACCTCACGCATAAAATCAACTGCTTTAAACTCACCTTTAATCTTCGTTTCCATACATTACTTCTTTAGGTGTTCTGATGTCAATAGTTTGATAACCAAATTTAAGATTAATTGAATTATATTGTTTGATACGAAAAAAATTAACCATGTGTTTGAAGTTCCAACTTACAAGACTATCCACTTTTAAAATAGTTGCTAAAGCTATATGCTGCGCATCGCTTTCAAATTTCGCAGTAAGCACACCTTCACTGATGTAGTGACTTGCAAGCAATTCGGACTCTTCGTCTAAAGTGATTATCTCTAAAAACTTATCCGGAATTGTTTCTGTCAACTTTCGTACTTGTTTAGGTGCAGGTAAAAGTTCACGTAAAGTAAGGTCAGAAAGTACAATTGAAAATTTTCCTTGTCTGGCTTGTTCAAAAAACGGCACTGTCCATTCTGTAAATTCTTCATCTTCATGTCCTCCCCAAACTGACGTATCTACATAGAATTTCATATCTCTACTTTTGGCAATGATTTGTCAACTAACGTATTCTTTGTTTTTTCGTAAGGATTGTTTTAAAAGACTAAAAATATAATCAATATCTTCAAAATCAGTTAATTTGATTTCATAAGCTCCATTTCCCCAATGGCCAATGTTTGAAACATCACGAGAAATATTTTTTTGATCTTGTAACTCACCGCTTTTCAAATTTAAATAAATTTTCAATCCTTTACCTTGCAATACAATATCACAAAAAATATTATTGTGTACTTTAAAGCCTATTGTTTGTTTTTTAGGTTGAACAGATATATTATCGTTCATATTTAGTAATCTGTCCTTAAACTGTTCGTAAAACTCACGGGTTTCAAAATCAACTTTATTAAGATGTTCTTGTTCTGTATAAACCTTCACTTCTTTACTAACTGCCTCTACGGTATTATCTGTGCGTGAAATAGTTTTTATGCTTTCCCTGGCTGATGATTTTTGTACTTGTTCAAAAGAAATTGTATTATTTTCAAATTTTTTGACTTCCCATAACTCAATCGGCAAGTCCTTAAAGTTAATAGCTTCCCGTTGATAAGTTGTAAACAATGGAGAAATAAAAATTACTTTAGATTGTGTCCAATCAATATCCATTCGCTTTAAACTTTGATTTTGACTTTCGTTATATTCCAAAATAAAATCAGCCTTATTATTTAGCATTAAAGATAAATAAGCATAACCTTGGTCAATTACGCTAAATGTTTTGTCCCGCTTATATTCAATAATAATAAATGCTTTTGAATCGGGATCAAAAGCTAAAGTATCAATACGAAAATTATTTAGCGAAAATTCTGAACGAATAAAATTTAATCTCAATAATGACTGTAAATTTTGTTCTGTCAGTTGTTGTATTTCTCGTTCAAACTTGAACGATATTTCCTTAATATGATCAAACTGTTGTCCAATTTTGTATAATGGCATAATTAAGATTTGTATAATGTCTGCAATTATCAAATATGCACAAAAACAATTAACTAAAAACCTTCCTACAACACATCCTTAATATGTTTATAATTAGCCTTAACGGTATCCAAAACCTCTTCCATTTTGCCGTTTAAAATCAGTTTGCTCATGGATAAAGCCATGCCTTTCACTTGTGCAAATTCTACTTTTGGCGGCATGGCCAGGGCGTTCGGGTCAGTCATTACATTTACCAAAACCGGTCCTTCTGTAGCAAAAGCCTGTTGAATAGCTTGTTCTACATTTTCAGGTTCGTTTACGGTAATGCCTTTGATGCCGAAAGCAGCAGCAACGGCAGCAAAATCCGGATTTACCATATCGGTTTGCCAGTCGGGCAATCCTGCCACTTCCATTTCCAGTTTTACCATGCCCAATGATTTATTGTTGAAAACAATCAGTTTGATGGGCAACCTATATTGTGCTATTGTTCCCAGATCGCCCAGCAACATGGAAATGCCGCCGTCGCCGCAAAAAGCAATGACCTGACGATTTGGAAAAGCCAAAGCTGCACCAATTGCTTGCGGCATCGCATTCGCCATAGAGCCGTGGTTAAAAGAACCGATCATGCTTCTTTTACCGGTAGAATTTATATAACGCGCGCCCCAAACGCAGCACATGCCGGTATCCATGGTAAAAATAGCATCTTTGTCGGCCAGCTTATCTACCATAGCCGCTACAAACTCCGGGTGGATAGCATCTTTCTCGCCGGTATCGTCCACGTAAGTTTGCATTTTCTCTTTTACTTTTCCATAAAATTCTAACTGGCTTCTCAAAAAAGTATCATCATTTTTAGGCGATAAAAGAGGCATCAGGGTTTGTAGGGTGTGTTTAATGTCGCCGCATAAACCCATTGTCAGTTTTGCACGGCGGCCCAAACGTTCAGGCTTCATATCAATCTGCACGATCTTGTTTCTGGTTGGCATAAAATTGACATAAGGAAAATCCGTGCCGAGAAGAATAACCAGGTCCGATTCGTGCATGCTATGGTAAGCAGAAGGGAGGCCGAGCAAACCGGTCATGCCTACTTCGTAGGGGTTATCGTGCTGTATGGCCATCTTCCCACGGAAAGAATAACCAACCGTAGCTTTTAACAAACCGGCCAGTTCAACCACTTCAGCGTGTGCTTTTGCCACGCCTATTCCACAGAAAATGGTGATCTTGTGATGAGCGTTGATGAGCGCAGCCAGTTCCTGCAACTCCTGATCGGAAGGACGGGTTACGGGCTCGGGCCGGTAAAAGTGCATGGAGGTTTCGCTTTCTTCGGCATCTTTTCCGGTCAGGTCGCCCGGCAAGCCAATTACCGAAACACCTTTGCGGTGCAAGGAATGTTGGATTCCGGCCTGCAACATACGCGGTAACTGCTGGGGCGTAACAGCAACCTGATTGTAATGGCTGCAATCGTCAAACAGTTTGATGGTATTGGTTTCCTGGAAATATTCTGTGCCGAACTCCTGCGACAGGATAGTGGAAGCAATGGCCAGCACCGGTGCGCCTGAACGATGTGCATCATACAAACCATTGATCAAATGCACATGGCCGGGGCCACTGCTTCCGGCGCAGCAAGCCAATTCATCGGTTAGCTGCGCTTCGGCGCCTGCGGCATACGCTCCTGCTTCTTCATGGCGGACATGAACCCACTGGATTTTGCCGCTGGTTCGTACCGCGTTGTTTACGTTGTTTAAACTATCGCCGGTTACGGCATATATCCTTTTTACACCGGCCTCGGCCAGCATTGCTACCAGTTGATCTGCTACTTTATTTGACATGTTGATTTTTTATTTTGATATAAATTGAATGTTCTGTTTTAGATAAACCTGATTAAACAAGCTGTGGTTTTAATTAAATTGAAATGAACCGGTAACGAATTGGTTAGGTAGGCGCTTTGCCGCGTGAGGGATAGTAGTGGAAAGCCCGCAGCGCAGCGAGGACTTGCAACGGATAGCCCGACCCGCAGGGGCACGCCCAAAACTTAGAAGAGCGGGGAATGCAGAAAAGAGCGAAGAGCGAAAACAGAGCACAGAAAAGACCGGAGGCCGTAAATGAGAAATATGGCGCTTATTCATTCCCGCTCCCTGATCTCTGGTCTCCCGCTCCACGTTAAACACTGAATTTTAGGTGATAAAAGAAGTATGCTTATTAAAATTGATTAAAATAATGCTGTTTTTTTTGTGTATTTTTGAAAGATCAGAAGAAATACATTGTAAAAAATTTGACATGAAAGTATTGTTGGACATACAAGATAGCAAAGTTCCTTTTGTAATGGAACTGCTTAAAAACCTATCTTTCGTTAAAACTAAACCGCTTACTGATTATAAGGCAGAAGTGCTGGAAGGCATTAAAGAAGCGGTAGAAGAAATGCGGTTAATTAAGGAAGGCAAGTTAAAAGGAACGCCTGCAAGAGAGCTGATAAATGAATTATGAAATAATTGCTATTCCTAAATTCAAGCGTGATATTAAAAACTGACTAAGAAATATCCATCCCTTAAATTAGAATTTACAAATCTTGTTAATAGTTTTGAACAGCACCCGGAACAAGGTACTGCTATTGGAAATAGCTGTTACAAAATAAGGCTCGCGATTGCTTCTAAAAACAAAGGTAAATCTGGTGGTGCAAGAGTAATTGTTTGTGCCAAGGTTTTAGAAACCACTGTTTATTTGCTTACCATTTATGATAAGAGCGAAAAAGAGAATATTTCGAATAACGAATTATATGAATTGCTGAAAGACATTGCTTTATAAAATAAGCAACATTATTTTTGATTGGTAAATTTAACACGATGCAACTATCTGACCTGGACTTTGACAAAACTTACACCTACGCCGATTACCTGCAATGGACTTTTGATGACCGGCTGGAAATTTTAAAAGGTAAGCTTTTTAAGATGACGCCTGCGCCAAGCAGAAGGCACCAAAAATTAGCAGGGAAAATTTATGTTAAAATATCTCGGTTTTTAGATAAAAAACCTTGTGAAGCTTACTTTGCTCCTTTTGATGTTCGCCTTTCACGGAAAAATACTGCTGATAAACTGGTTACAACTGTTTTTCAACCTGATATTTGTGTGGTTTGTGATCTTACAAAACTCGATGACCGTGGTTGCGTTGGTGCACCGGATATTGTGGTAGAAATCCTCTCTCCAGGCAACAATAAAAAGGAACTGCGCAATAAATATGAAATTTATGAAGAAGCCGGTGTACAGGAATACTGGATTTTTTGGCCGGAATCGCAAACGTTTATGAAATATACGTTGGATGAAACCGGGAAATACGTTCCATCAAGAATTCTGACTGGCGGAGATGAAGTAACCACGCCGGTTTTGCCGGGATTTGTATTGAATTTGGAGGAAGTTTTTGAGGAAGCAGCTTTGTAAAATTGTCATTATGCAAGATCAGCCAATTGTTCGTTTAAACTTTACCTGCAACCGCAATTGGGAAGATATGACTATTGTGGAAAACGGCCGTTTTTGCAACGATTGCCAGAAAAAGGTTGTTGATTTTACCAACAAAACACCGGATGAAATTGCAGCTTATTTAACAAGCAGCACCACACAAGTTTGCGGCAAATTTCAACAATCGCAACTCGCTCCTTCTTTTCCAAAACCTGTTTGGAAACGCTGGCTTTCGACTGCTGCAATGTTTGCTGCTGTTTTTATAGGGATAAAAGAAGCATCGGCACAAACCAAAGCTTCGGGAGATAGCACCAACAGCGTTAATCAAAAAGACAAAAGGAACAATTATGCACTTGGAGGGGAAATTGTGATTGTACGCAATAATCCCATTCCTGAAAATTCCAATACATCTGTTCAAGGCCAGGAGCCCTATTCTTTTGATGCAGTTGATGTTTTGCCAACATTTCCTTCCGGCGAGAAAGCGTTTGCTGCCTATCTCCGAAAAAATATTCCTTCTGCAGCTCATGCAGATAAAACGGGTATTGCTTCTTTTGTTGTGAAAAAAGATGGATCTATAACAAATGTTAGCGTATTAAAAAGTGTTAATGATTTGACTGACAAGGAGGCAATAAATGCCTTAGAAAAAAGTCCAAAATGGACTCCTGGAAGGAAAAACGGAAAGGCCGTTGATGTATCTTATACAATACCTTTCAGTTTTTAAAAAAAGTTCCAAAAACACCTTAAAAATTAAACCACCTCCGGCTCCAACCAGTTTCCATCCATTTTAATAATGCCAATCAGTTCATCTAAAGCTAAAGTGGCACTTACATTTTTTTTCACCACTTCTTTGCCGCGGTAAAGCGTGATCTTGCCCGGACCGGCGCCTACATAACCGTAATCGGCATCGGCCATTTCGCCGGGCCCGTTCACAATGCAGCCCATAATGCCGATTTTCAAACCTTTTAAATGTGAAGTGCGGCTACGGATCATTTGCGTGGTGATTTGCAGATCGAACAATGTGCGGCCGCAGCTTGGGCAGGAAATGTATTCGGTCTTGGAGATCCGAGAACGTGTGGCCTGCAAAATACCAAAAGCCGTGGAAGTGATTGTTTTAGAAGGAATTTCCGGTGCATCGATCCAGATGCCATCACCAAAACCATCTACCAGCAAAGCGCCGAGATCGGTTCCAGCGTAGAGCTGGAGGAGCGTTGTAGGATCAGAAGAGCGGGGAGCGGAGACCGAAGATAAAGAAACCGAACCCAGACTGGAGACGATATTTTCCGCTCTCCACTCTTCGCTCTCCGATCTTTCAAAATCGTAACTTCTCTTCACAATCACCGGCACCTCAATACCATTTTTTTGCAGGTAAAAGAAGCATTCCCGCTGATCGGCCATGCCATGGGCAGCATCGGTTTCCAAAACGAAAACAAGGGTTTCATCAACAAGCAATTGTTTAAAGGCTTCCGTTTCGAGATCGCTGTTTTTAATCCGGACTAAATTCAACGCTTCGTCTTTTTCTGCGGAAGCAACATATTCCTCCAACGTAAAAACCGGATGGCAGTTCTTTTTATCGGTTAAAAACTGCCAGGTTTTGTAATTGTACAGTTGTTTGAGGTTTCCCGGGAAAGCAAAAGAAGGCAGCTCATCAGCGAGATAAACAAAATCTACCGACTGGTCGGCCATGTTGTATTTATCCAATAAAGGCGAATATAAATAACCGGCATCTGCCAGAATAGCCGGATCTTTTAAGTTTTTTGCTGATAGATCAAGCACCACGCGTGGTACCATGTGGCCACCGATGAAAGTGTTGGCTTCGTAGGTTTCGCGCTTTTTATATTCGTAAGGAGAGTGGGAAAAGAGTGAAGATGAAAGAGTGGAGAGCGGATTTGTAAGTTCAATCATGTCAACCCGTTCTTCTTTCATCGCTCCTCGCTCCTCGTACGTATTTCCTCGTTCCTCACTCTTCGCTCCCCGCTCCTGATAACGTTGAACAAGCGCAATCGCAACAGGCGCTTCCGCTTCCGGTTCTTCGGTCAGGGAAACGCGAACGGTATCGCCCAAGCCATCTTCCAGCAAAGTACCAATGCCAACGGCTGATTTAATGCGTCCATCTTCGCCGTCGCCGGCTTCGGTAACACCAAGGTGAAGGGGATAATTCATGCCTTCGGCCACCATGGTTTCCACCAGCATCCGGTAAGCTTGTACCATTACCTGCGGGTTGCTGGATTTCATGGAGATGACCAGGTTATAGTAATTCAAACTTTCGCACATACGGATAAATTCCATCGCCGATTCGACCATGCCGCGCGGTGTATCGCCGTACTGGCTCATGATCCTATCTGACAAAGAACCATGATTGGTGCCGATACGCATAGCCGTGCCGTATTCTTTACAAATATTTACCAGCGGCGTAAATTTCCTATAGATGCGTTCCAGCTCGTTCTGGTATTCGGTTGTGGTATAAGTAAGTTCGTCGAAGCGTTTTTTATCGGCATAATTTCCGGGGTTGATGCGCACTTTTTCTACTATCCGCGCCGCAACTTCTGCTGCATTTGGCGTAAAATGAATATCAGCCACCAACGGAACGTTATAACCTTGCTGCCGCAACTGCTTTTTAATTTCGGCCAGGTTTTGTGCTTCTTTTACGCTTGGTGCGGTAATGCGCACATATTCGCAGCCGGCTTCCACCATCCTAATCGTTTGCGCAACCGTTGCGGCCGTGTCCATCGTATCGGTAGTGGTCATGCTTTGGATACGGATCGGGTTGGTTCCGCCCATCGGTACATCGCCAATGGTAACTTTACGCGTCAGCCAGCGCGAATAATTGTTTAAGGAATTGCAGTAGCGGCCCGGAAGGGTTTTGATGATTTCAGCGTTCATGCTTTAAAATAAAATGATACAAAAGTAATCATTCTGAAGCAACGCGTATTTTTGATCGGTAAAAGAAGTATCAATTTATTTCAGGTTTATCCATTTAAAAATTAATTTTGAATTATGGCAACTCAATTTATTGTGAATGATAAAGGAGAAAGAACAGCAGTGATACTTTCTTTGGAAGATTATGAAAACCTGCTGCATCAGCATCAACAAGGGCTTGAGTTAACTGATGAATATAAACAGATGATGGATGGGATGATTAAGCAGGAAAAAAACGGACAGGCGGAATATAAATCCCTTCAGGAAATTAAAAGTCTGTTTTTGAGGCATATTTAAAATTTCCAAAAAGGTCGTCAAAACTTTTATTTCCCAGCTCCATGTAAATATTCAGCAAGTCAATTTCCATTTCATCGCTCCAAAAGATAGCCGATCGGTCAAAGCTGACTTGATTAAAAAACTGTTCATCCTTTAAAGCGGTAAAAACAGTTGTTTGCACTAAATCTTTTAAATCAACCTCTCCGGAAACACCGTCTTCAAAAGTAACTTGCAATTTGTATCCTGGCATGGGAATTACGCTGACAGCTTTCATAGCCATAAATTTATTGATTTTATACCGATAAAAGGAGCATCTGCGATCCCCAGATTTACTTTTGTATCGTAAACTGAAAAGTAGTTCCTTCATTTAAAACAGATTCGACACAAATCTCCCCACCCAAACTGTTTACTAAATTTTTTACGGTTGACAAACCAATGCCTGAGCCCATTTTATTATAGCGGTCTTTACTGTTTAGCGTGATCATCGGCTCAAATATTTTATTAAAATTCTTTGCCTCGATGCCTGTGCCATTATCGCTGACCCTAAACTGATAAAAACCGGCTTTTTCTTCAAATTCCAAACGGATAAAACCTTCCTGTTTATCATTGTACCTGACGGCATTATTGAGCAGATTGATCAGGATCTGCTCCAAAGCAATGGCAGAGGTTTTGATAAACAATAAATCCTGCGGCGTTTCCACCCGGAAAGATTCGGGAATGGTAACCAGTTTCAATACTTCATCAATCAATTCGTTCACACAAACCTCATCCTTTTTTTGTGACAGGGTTTTGTAGGATTTGGAATATTCCAGCATCTGGTTTAAAAAATCAAGCAGCCGGTGCGCCGAACTGTTCACAACATCCAGCAGCTGGTTGCCTTTTTCATCCAAATTAGTATGGTATTTGGACTTTAACAGTTGACCGGTAAGCATGATGCTGGTAAGCGGACTTTTAATATCATGCGAAGCCATTAAGGCAAACCGTTCCAGATATTGGTTTGATTTTTCGAGTTCTAATGTAAGGGTGTTCAGTTCTTTTACTTTTCGGCGCAGCTCCAATTGCGCCATTACCTGATTGGCCAATGCTTTTAAGGCAACAAGCTGATTGTAAGTTAGTTCTTTGGGTTTGTTATCAATTACACATAAAGTACCAAGCGCGTGCCCTTCCTGGTTTACCAGTGGTACGCCAGTATAAAAAACCACTTGCGGATGGCCGGTAGTTAAAGGATTATCCTGAAAACGCTCATCTTTGGTCGCATCCGGAACGATTAATATTTCATCAGGATTTAAAATCGCATGGGCACAAAAAGCATATTCACGGGGTGTTTCGGATGTTTCTAATCCGTACCTTGATTTAAACCACTGCCGGTCTGCATCAATAAAACTGATCAATGAAATAGGTGTATTGCAAATTTCGGAAGCCAGGCGTGTAATATCATCAAAATCCTTTTGGGGCAAACTGTCCAGAATCTCATAAGAGTCAAGCGTTTTTAAACGGTCTTCTTCATTTTCTGTTAAGTTTGCTTGGATCATAGACTATACTGTCGAAGGTGTTTATTAATCAGAACTGATAAATTGAAGCCTATATTTTGTGCAATAATAGTACATATAATATCTGTAAAATGTAAACTTTGCGCATGCTATTTTTAACGGTAAAAAAAGTGTTTAAAAGAACCGAAGCTTATTCGCCCATTGCATATAATACAATGTTTACCCCAAACTTGGTATTGTCTTCTGCCAGGAAACGCTTGTTCCTGAAATCATAATCCCACTCGCAGCCGTAATCTTTGTTGCTGTATAAAACCGCGATCCGGCCGTTAATTTCTATGGCTTTTAAGTAATCATGGATAAGGTCGTCGCCCCAGCCGTTCAGCTCAAAAGCAGTATTTGGCGGCCCTTTTTCAAACTTGAAAAAAGAAGAGTAAATGGGATGATTGGCCGGGATTTTCTTTAAAGCATGTGCACCAAACAAAGCCGACATTTGTGCCTCAAAAGAACGTGCAAACAGTCCGTCGATATCATGGTTGCAATCGTCCGCGAAAACAAAACCGCCGTTTTGCACATATTGCTTAAAATTGCTGCGCTCCTGCGCGTTAAACTGCACTAATTTATGGCCGCTGATATAACAAAAAGGTGCGGCAAAAATATCGTTACTGCTCAAATCAATAATTTTTTCCTGGGTATTGATCGGAATGGTTGTGTATTCTATCAGCGAATTAAGGATATTGGAAGGCATCCGCTGGTCGGTGTCCCAATCGCCGGAAGTATATCGCAAACGGGTAAAAGTAAATTTGGCCGCATTCATTGCCCTAAATTATTGTAAAAATCATGGAATGCTTCTTTTATGGGCATAATTTCTGTAAAGTTTCTGCTACTGTCCGATAGTTTTCTAAATTCCCGCATTTTATTTCTAATTTTCTCGAATAACAAATTCAGTTTTGCTCATTTAATTATAAAACGTTTTGGAGACCACGGAAAGTACTATAAAAAATCTGCTTGTTCAGCTTTCATTGCTAAAAAAAGAAATACAAAAAGTAATTATCGGCCAGGACCAGGTTTTGGATGAAATTTTAGTCGCTTTGCTGGCTGGCGGACATTGTTTGCTGGAAGGCGTGCCCGGATTGGCCAAAACTTTGATGGTGCGTACATTGTCGCAAGCTTTGCACCTGTCCTTCCGCCGCATCCAGTTTACGCCCGATTTAATGCCGACCGATATTGTAGGCACCGAAATTTTGGAGGAAGACCATGTAACCGGCAAACGCTTTTTCAAATTTAACAAAGGGCCGCTGTTCGCTAATATTGTTTTGGCAGATGAAATCAACCGAACGCCGCCCAAAACACAATCGGCTTTGCTGGAAGCGATGCAGGAATTTGAAGTAACTTACGGCGGGCAAACTTATCCGCTGGACCGTCCTTTCTTTATCCTCGCCACCCAAAACCCGATTGAGCAGGCCGGGACTTACCCGCTGCCCGAAGCACAGTTAGACCGTTTTCTATTGTATGTAAAAATCGGTTATCCAACGGCGGCAGAAGAATTCGGCGTTTTGAACAGTACCACAGGCAGCAAAAAAACAACGGTAAACCCGATTCTGGGCGGAGAAGAAATTAAACAACTGCAAGGTTTGGTGCGTGATGTAACCATAAATGATGACCTGGTGCATTACGTCAGCAACCTCATCCGTGCAACCCGGCCCGATACCACAACTGTTCCTTATGTTAAAGAATGGGTTCGCTGGGGCGCTGGTCCGCGTGCCGGGCAGGCCTTAATTTTAACCGCAAAAGCACGGGCTTTATTTAAAGGAAGGTACGCGGTATTGACGGAAGACATCCACAACATGGCCTATCCGGTTTTGCGCCACCGCATTTTGATGAATTTTAAAGCAGATGCCGAAAACGTAAGTTCGGATATGGTTACCTGGGAATTGATCAAAGCAATAGAACGGCCTAAGATTGCTGCACTTTAAGTTTTAGAGATACTGTTTTTATGAGGATAAAAATTTAAATTTGCTATAAATGATAAATTAAAAAGCCATGTCTGAAACAGAACAATTAAAAATTAACATCATACAGTCTTTAGATCAGGCTGATGAAAAGGTGCTTAGAATGGTACAGTCAATATTGCAAATTGAACAGGAATATGATTTTTGGGATGACCTACCGGAAGAAGTAAAAAATGATGTTGATGAGGCATTAATACAATCGGAAAAAGGATTGGGAGAAACACATGAAGAAGTATTGAAAAAATATTTCTGATGTCATATCAGATTATATGGCGGCCGAAAGCGAGAGAAAAATTCCAACAGATCGTAGCTTATTTAGAAAGTAATTGGGGTGAAAAAGATGTGGAAAGCTTTAAAGGGCTTGTAAAACAAGTTGTTGATCAGATTCAACAACATCCAACACAATTCAAAATGTCATACAAAAAAGACATTCATGAAGCATTAATTACAAAGCATAATGTATTGTTATACAGAATTCTAAGTGATCAGACTGTTGAATTACTTGTAATATTTGATACAAGACAACACCCTCGAAAAAAGCGACAATTTTAATTGCATATTTAATATCCACATGTCCCGCCTGCTTGATCCCAAAGTTGTCATGTCCATCAAAAGCCTGCAGCTGGCCGCCAAAACCGTGATCGATGGTTTTTTAAGCGGCGTGAACAAAAGCACGATCAAAGGGTCGGGCATGGAATTTAGTCAGTACCGAAGCTACCAGCCGGGCGATGATCTGCGTTCTTTAGACTGGAAAATGTTTGCCCGCTCAGACCGCTACTACATTCGAGAATCCGAAGTGGAAACCAGTATTTCCGTTCGTTTTTTGGTGGATGCCAGCGCTTCCATGAACCATGAGGATGCCGGTTTTAAAAAAATCACGTATGCTGCTTGTTTAACCGCTTCGCTGGCTTACCTCGCCAATTTGCAAAGCGATGCCACGGGTTTATTTGTGCTGCAACATGAGGGGTTGTTTTCGTTGGTGCCGAGGCAAAGCATGCAGCATTTAAACCGCTTGTTTTATCAGTTGGAAAACCTCGATCCGGCCGGAAAACTGACGGAACCGGTAGCTTACAAAGAGATCTTTGCCGGAACAGGAAAACGCGAACTACTGGTTTTTATCACCGATTTTTATGAAGCGGACAACGAAATTTTGCAATTATTGGACAAGCTTTCAACCTTAAAACATGAGATCATCGTCTTTCAAATCATAGGAAAAAATGAACTGGAACTCGATTTTGCAGGCTATTCTACATTGGAAGATCTGGAAACCGGACAAACCATTCAAATCAATGCCACGCAAACAAGAAAAGTTTACAAACAGAAGTTAAACGAACGATTGGCGTACATCAAAACACAACTGCTGGACCGGCATATTTTTTACCGTTTGATCAGCATGGATCAACCTCTTGATCTGGCTTTACGCGATTTTTTAAACCAGCGGATGAAGGGGTTTTGAAAGGGGAAAAGGTGAAGGGAAGAAAGGTGAAAGGAAAAAGGTGAAGGGAAGAAAGGAAGAAAGGAAGAAAGGAAAAAAGTTCATAGTTCATTGCCGAAAGTTAAAAGCCAAAAAATACAAGAACAACAGATAACAATTGAAAGGTGCTGAAAGCCGATTGCTAAAAGCTGACCGCTATAAAAAATGCTTCAACTACTAAACCCGATAGCACTGTGGGCAATTTCCGGATTGATTATCCCGGTGCTCATCCATTTATGGCATATCAAAACCGGCAAGACGCTTAAAATTGGTAGTATTGCATTGTTGGGTGAAAGCGCCAGGCAAAGTTCGCGCAGCTTTCGCATCAGCGATTGGCTGCTGCTGCTTTTACGCTGCCTTTTGTTGCTGCTGCTGGCGCTTTTGCTCACACAGCCTTTTTGGCAAAAACAAGCAAAAGCGGTTAAAACCAAAGGCTGGGTTTTGGTGGAAAAAGATCCGGTAAAAGAAGCATATCACCACTTTAAACCTCAAATAGATTCCTTGCTGAAAACCGGTTACGAACTCCATCAGTTCGATGCTTCTTTTAAGGCATTAAAATTGGCAGAAGTTTTAAAAGATACTTCGCGCCAAACAAAGCACCAGCCGCAAGCTTCCTCCTACCGGGCTTTGTTGAAATTGCTGGAGCGGCAATTGCCTCAAAAAATACCTGTTTATTTGTTCACTTCTAATCAGTTGCAGCATTTTTATGGGAAACGGCCGGAACTGTCGGTTGATCTGCATTGGAAAACCTATACACCTGCCGATTCTGTTTCTACCTGGATCCAAAACGCTTACCTTACGCCTACCGATAGCATCCGGCTGATCCTTGGCAGCAGCAAACCTTTTGGTACTTCTTTTAGCACGATAAATTTGCAATCTGCTGATCGCGGCCATTCGCTTTTTAACGTTTCTTTTGAGGAAGGAAAACCGGTTGTGGCTTTAAAAAACAATGCACAACATCCTGTTCCGGTAGATACCTCAACCTTAAAAATAACCATCTTTCAAAATCAATACCCTGCTGATGCGGCTTATTTAAACGCTGCTTTACAAGCGGTTAAAAAGTTTAGCGGCAGGAAAATAAAGATCATTTCTGCAAGTAATTTCAACCAAATCCCAAACCAGCAGGACTGGATCTTCTGGCTGTCCGATCAAATCCCCCCAAAAAACCTTGACCAAAAATTAATTGGAAACGGAAGGGTCTTTAAATATGAAACCGGGAAACCTCAAAGCATCAATTCCTGGATCAGCAGCGGAGAGAATTTTGCAAGTATTGAATTCGGACCGAACAACTTGTACCAACATTTTTTAGCCGATAAAAGAAGCATCACGAATCCGTCGATCCGGAACATTTGGGAAGATGGTTTTGGCGGGCCGGTTTTAAATCGGGAAGAAAGCAGCAACATCACAGTTTATCATTTTTACAGCCGTTTCAATCCCGCCTGGAACGATCTGCCCTGGAGCAGCGATTTCCCAAAAATCATTTTAAACCTGATTTTTCAAAGCTATCCGCAATCGGATTTTGCAACATATGACAAACGGATCATCAGTCCGCACCAACATCAAAATTCCGCAGCAATCAACATAAATCCATCCGTCCAAAACACAAGACCAATAGATTTGACAGATTTGAAACACGCTTGCTGGATGGCTTTGTTCCTGGTGTTTTTATTGGAAAGGATTGTTTCATCCCAAACCAAAAAAGAGGCAATTTATGACTGAAGCAAAGGGAAAATTGGTCATTGGCGACTGGCAAAAAAAGTGGAAAAACAGCAATATGTTGTCGCTTGCTTTGCTGGCTTTGGCGGCAGCATTGCTTTTAAGCACTGTTTTTCATGTTTTCTTTTCAGGATCGTTTTGGTTTGCCGTTCCGTTGTTTCTAATTTTTTGCACGGCCTTTTTTTTTGTTGATTTTTCCTGGAAGGTCAGCATTCAGGATGTTGCCCGTTTCCTGAACGCGTATTTCCCCGAACTGGAAGAAAGCAGCGAACTCACTTTAAAACCCGCCGAATCGCTTAACCTGCTGGAGAAATTGCAAAAGCAAAAAGTGGAAGCTGTTTTGCCTCAATTGCCGCAGCCAAAAGAAATTTACAGGCGTCTTAAATTTGCTGCCATTGTTTTGGGTACGGCTTTCTGCATCTGTTTGTTACTCGTAAAACTTCCTTTAAAATCGGGCAACACCTATTTTAACCCGATAAAAGAAGCATTGGGCGAAACCGGAAAATCAGCAAAACCGGAAGTAATTTTGCCGGAGATCAACCACTTCAACCTAAAAATTACACCACCGGCCTACACCGGCAGAAGCAGCCGGGAACAGGAAAAATTCAGTCTGACAGCAGAAGACGGCGCAACGGTAAACTGGGAAATCAGCACCAACAAAGCGGTTAAACAAGTTAGTTTTCTTTTTAATGACAAAGAAAAAGTGGCGTTAAAACCCATAAACGCAGGTCATACTTTATGGAGTACTTCAAAAGGAATCCATGCCCCGGGATTTTATCAGGTAAATCTGGACGGCAAAATTTCCGGGTTGTATCAGATTGGGGTGATTAAAGATCAGCCGCCGGTTATCCACATCCTTTCACCAAAACCAAACACGGTTATTGATTACGGAGAACCACAAAAAACACTGCTAAAAACAGCATTAACAGATGATTACGGCATCAGCGAAGCTTACATCAATGCTACCATTGCCAGCGGCAGCGGCGAAGCAGTTAAGTTTAAAGAGCAAAAAATCAGTTTTGGAACTACGTTTACCGGACATCAAACCCAGTATCAATTGCAAAAACTGCTGGATTTAAAGGCTTTGGGGATGCAGCCGGGCGACGAACTGTATTTTTATGTGAAGGTGACAGACAACCACAATCAGGAAACGCGCTCGGAAGTTTATATCGTTTCTATTGCCGATACGGCTAAATTGATGCAAATGGAAGGCATGGTAAACAGTTTGGATGTGAAGCCGGAACTGTTCAGGAGCGAGCGGCAGATCATCATCGAAACAGAACAATTGCTGAAGGAAAAAGACACGATTAAAGCGGAAGAATTTAAAAAGCGAAGTAATAATCTGGGTTTCGACCAGAAGCTGCTGCGTTTACGTTATGGTAAGTTTTTGGGTGAAGAAAATGAATCGGGCGGCGACCCGGAGGAAGGAAATGCCTTAGCTGATCCAAAAGATTTCAGCAACGCCGCAAAAATCCTGGATGCTTATACAGATAAGCATGACAATGCCGAAGACGCTACTTTTTTAGAACCGGAAACTAAAAACCAGTTAAAAGCTACCTTGAATGAAATGTGGAGTGCAGAGTTGCGTTTGCGCACCTATAAACCGCAGGAAGCACTGCCTTTTGCTTATAAAGCTTTGCGTTTACTTAAAGATTTGCAGCAGAAATCTCGTGCTTATGTGGCCAAAACCAGTGCTAAAATTGCCCCTTTAAAACCCGGGGAAAAAAGGCTGACCGGCGACCTGACCAAAATCATTCAACCTGTAAACCAACAGGATTTCAAAAAACAAACCGATCCAAATTTGGCGTTGCGGCAATCGGCAGCCTTACTGGAACAGTTGAAACAGGGCGCAGGTTTGGGCGCGGCATCGGTGCAACTCCTGCGGCAAACCAATATGCAGTTAAGCAGTAAAGCGGTTGCGCAACCTTCGGTTTATCTGCCGGCGGTTACCGCTTTCCGAAATATTTTGGCAAGTACCGATCAGCCTAAAAACATTCGCGAACGGGATATTCTGCTGGTAGAAAGAGCAATACAAAGAATGCTCCCGGCGGTTGGAAAATTACCGCAGCCCACTCAAACCAACCCTGATCTGGGTTTGGCAGATTCGTATTTTAAAAATTTAACCCGCAACAACAGGTAACGATGGATTGGAATATCGGGGTGCTGATTGTTTCTGTTTTGCTGCTGGTTTTCCTGTTTTGGAAAGAGATCGGCCGGAAAAATAAAATCCGTTTAAGCTGGCGTTTACTGGCCTCGGTTTTAGCGGTGGTCAGTTTGGTTTGCCTGGCTATTCCTCCGTTTTATCCTGGTAAAAAGAGTATTGTTGCCGATAAAGAAATACTGCTTTTAACGGACGGTTTCAGCAAAGACAGTTTGAATAAATACCGTAATCCTTCTCCGCAGAAACCTTTTTATACAGCCGATGCAACTGTTTTTCAAACTTTAAAATCCCCACAGGTTCATTTTGTTGCCGATCTGGCTTCATGGCGAAATACAATTCCTGTAAACGCAGCCCTGCATATTTTAGGTTTTGGTTTGGAAGAAGACGAATTGCAAAGTTTAAACAAATTACCGCTTCGTTTTGATGCTTCGGAACTGCCTTCGGGTATTCAAAAAGTGGATTGGACGCACCGTTTAAATGCAGGGGAAAATTTCAGGGTGCAAGGCAATTTCCTCAACCAAACAGATTCAAAAATAAAGCTGGTTTTAAAAGGCTTAAACACCGGTTTGGACTCCGTAGAAATAGGTGCTAAAAGAAGCATGCCTTTTTCTTTTGGCAGTATCCCAAAACAAAGCGGCCGGGCAGTTTTCCGTTTACTTGCCCTTTCGGGGAAAGATACAATTGAAAACGAAGCACTTCCGTTGTTGATCGAGCCTCAAAAAACATTAAAAGTATTGATGCTTTCTGCGTCGCCGGATTTTGAAAGCAGGTTTTTGAAGAATTGGCTGTCGGAAAATAATTATGCTGTGGCGTCACGAAGCAACATCAGCAAAAACAAAACAACAACGTCTTTTGGAAATATGAACAAATTGCCGCTGGAAAAAATCACACCGTCTTTGCTTGAAAACTTTGATGTACTGATTACCGATGCAACAGGATTTAGCAGTTTGAGCAAGCCGGAAGCAGCCGCTATTTTAGCGCAAACCAGCGCAAAAGGAATGGGTTTGATCATTCGGGCAGACAGCAGTGCCAATGCTTCTTTTATCAAGGAAAAGTTCGCAATTTATCCGTTTGGCAATCCGCAGAAACAGTTGAATTTAAAGTTGAACAATGAAGCCGGTTTACGTTTAACTATCCAAACCGATCATCCTTCTTTTATCCGCAATCAGCCGGGCACCCAAGTTTTGGTGCAGGATGAAGCCGCACATTTGGTAGTCAGCAGCAAACTTTACGGTTCCGGGAAACTGCTTTTATCTACTTTAAACAACACTTTTACCTGGCAGCTTTCGGGCAAACAGAAAGAATATGCTTCATTTTGGTCAATGCTTTTATCCAAAGCAGCCAAAAAGATCAGCAGGAAAGAAAACCTGGCTTACCCATTTTTTGCCGGTAAAAACAGTATGACACCATTGTTTTTAGAAACGGCGGATAAAACAACAGCATTAAAAGTGAATGGGAAAGCTGTTTATCTGAGTCAAAACCCGGCAATTCCTTTTTTACAGGAAGGCATTTTCTGGCCGGATCAAACCGGTTGGCTGCCTGTTTCTACCGGAGGCAATTCAGCAAACCGGGTTTATATTTTTAATCAAACGGATTGGAAAGCGTTAAAAGCAGCGGAAAAGATCAAACAAACACAGCGATATGCCCGGCAATTCAACATAAAACAGCAAAATATCCAGCATCAGCAAAAAGAACAACAGGTTTTTGTTCCGCCATTCTGTTTTTACCTCCTTTTTCTACTGTCATGTTCGTTTTTATGGCTTGAAACAAAATTGTTATGACATTTTTTTATCAAACTAAGATCAAAAGCATTACATTGGAACTTTTTATCAAACAAAATTAAAATCTGGAGGAATATCAAATTGAAAAGAAGTGAATTTCTTTATTTGTCTGGCTTGGGTTTGGGTTCTTTGATGTTGCCCGAAATGCCTGCTTTTGCCCGGCCTATTGATCCGATGGCTGCTTTGTATGAAGCCATGGACATAAAAGTAAAAAAGCAACTGGCAGATGTAGCTTTAAACGCAGCGCGTGCCAAGGGTGCTTCTTATGCAGATGTACGCATTGGCCGTTATCTTAACCAGGCCGTTATTACCCGGGAAAACAGGGTGCAAAACATTGCCAATACCGAATCGCAGGGTGTTGGTATCCGGGTGATTGCGAACGGTTGCTGGGGTTTTGCGGCTTCCAACAACATGACCAAAGAAGACATTGCAAAAACAGCAGAACGTGCCGTGGCCGTAGCCAAAGCAAACGCTAAAATACAGGCCGAACCGGTGCAATTGGCCCCGCAAAAAGGCTATGGCGAAGTAAGCTGGAAAACACCGATTGAGATCAATGCTTTTGAAGTGCCGATAAAAGATAAAACCGATCTTTTGCTGCAAGTAAATGCAGCGGCAAAAGCAGGCGGTGCCAGTTTTATCAACTCCATCTTTTTTGCCGTGAACGAGCAGAAATATTTTGCTTCTACCGATGGTTCTTATATCGATCAGGATATTCACCGCATCTTTCCAAGCTTTGTGGTTACCAAGATCGATACGGCTTCGGGCAAGTTCCAAACCCGCAAATCGCTCAGTTCGCCGATGGGCATGGGTTATGAATACCTGAATGCCCGCCCGCAGGATAAAGTGGCCGGTGTGGTTACACGCTACAAAGGCCGCTATGATATGCTGGAAGATGTGAAAGCAGCAACGGCAGAGGCCAACCAAAAGATCAAGGCAAAAACAGTAGAGCCCGGAAAATATGATCTGATCCTGGATCCTTCACACTTATGGCTGACCATTCATGAATCGGTTGGGCACCCGACGGAGCTAGACCGCGTTTTGGGTTATGAAGCCAACTATGCCGGAACCAGCTTTTTAACGTTGGATAAATGGGAATCAAAGAAATTCCAGTTCGGCAGTAAGTTGGTGAACGTGGTGGCGGATAAAACACAGCCGGGCTCTCTCGGCGCAGTGGGTTATGATGACGAAGGCGTGAAATGTAAGAAATGGGATTTGATCAGCGATGGGGTTTTGGTTAATTACCAGGCCATTCGCGATCAGGCACATATTATAGGCTTAAAAGAATCACAGGGCTGCTGCTATGCGCAAAGCTGGAACGATGTACAGTTTCAGCGGATGGCCAACGTTTCCCTTCAACCCGGTAAAACAAAATTGAGTGTGGACGACATGATCAAAAACACCGAAAAAGGTATTTACATTATCGGCGACGGTTCTTTCTCGATTGATCAGCAGCGGTACAATTTCCAGTTCGGCGGACAAACGTTTTACGAGATCAAAAACGGCAAGATTGCAGGCATGCTGAACGACGTGGCTTACCAGGCCAACACACGCGAGTTCTGGAATTCGTGCGCTGCCATTGCAGATGAAAGCGACTACCGACTGGGCGGTGCTTTTAACGACGGAAAAGGGCAGCCTTCGCAGTCGAACGCCGTTTCCCACGGTTCGGCCACTACCCGTTTTAATGGCGTGAATGTGATCAATACAGCAAGAAAAATATAGCATAAAAACGATTACACAGATAGAAAGTGATTTCACCGATTACGAAGAAAGATTCCACGGATTTAAAAAGGATTATTTGAATATAAAATCATCTTAAAATCTGTGAAATGTTTAAGAATCGGTGAAATCATCTAAAAAATCGGTGAAATCCCAATAAAAAAAAGATATGGCGATATTAAGCAAAGAAGAAGCCCAAACGATACTTAAAAAAGTACTTGGTTTTTCTAAAGCAGATGAATGTGAAGTAGGTTTATCCGGCAGCGAAGGCGGCAACATTCGTTATGCGCGCAACGGTGTTTCTACCGCTGGCGACATCAGTACGCTGGGGTTGGCGGTAACTTCTACTTTTGGTAAGAAATCAGCAACTTCCACCATTGATCAGTTTGACGATCAGTCGTTGCAAACGGTTGTCAAAAGATCAGAAGAACTGGCCAGGTTAGCACCGGAAAACCCGGAATACATGCCGCTGCAAGGCCCGCAGGAATTTCCGGAAGGCGTAGGCTACATCCAGGCAACCGCTGCCATCACACCCGATACGCGTGCCGAAGCCGTGGCCAAAAGTATCCAGGTTTGTAAAGCTGCCAATTTACAGGCAGCAGGTTTCCTGGAAAACACAACGGGCTTTAATGCCATCATGAACTCTAAAGGTTTGTTTGCCTACAACAAAGATACGGATGTCATCTTTTCCGTAACTACCCGTAATGCGGAAGGAACAGCTTCCGGTTATGCCGCCCGTGGTTTTAACGACATTAGTAAGCTGGATACTTTAACCGCAACAAAAATTGCAGCCACCAAAGCAAACGGATCGAAAGGTGCAAAAGCCATCGAACCCGGAAAATATACGGTGATCCTGGAACCGGTTGCCGCTACTTACATGCTCGAAAACATGTTCCGCTTTGATGCACGTCAGGCCGACGAAGGCCGTAGCTTTTTAAGCAAACCCGGCGGCGGAACACGATTGGGTGAAAAATTGATGGACGAAAAAGTAACCATTTATTCTGATCCTTTTAACCCGGAACTGCCTGCCGCTACCTGGAACCGCGAAGGCGACAAGCTGGAAAAAACGATGTGGATTGACAAAGGCGTGGTAAAAAACCTCAGCTACTCGCGTTATTGGGCAGAGAAAAAAGGCGTAAAACCTATGCCCGGACCAGCCAACATCATTATGGAAGGCGGCACGGCTTCTATTGAAGACCTGATCAAAAGCACCGAAAGAGGCATATTGGTTTCACGCTTGTGGTACATCCGCATGGTCGATCCGCAAACCTTACTGCTTACCGGTTTAACACGCGACGGTACGTTCTACATCGAGAACGGAAAGATCATGTACCCGGTAAAAAACTTCCGCTTTAACGAAAGCCCGGTGATCATGTTGAACAATGTGGAAGCGTTGGGCAAACCGGAGCGCAGCATCAGCGTGGAATCTTACCGCAGTTATCTGATCCCGCCGATGAAGATCCGTGATTTTACGTTTAGTTCGTTGTCCGACGCGGTTTAAAGCCTCATCCCGGCCCTCTCCAGGGGAGAGGGAGTAAAAAATCCATGATTTTTAAGTCCTCTCCCCACGGAGAGGATTTAGGTGAGGCTTGAAACATCTCCTTTTTACTGAGAGGGCCGGGGCAAGGCGAAAATTATCTGAAAAAAGGGGAAAGGCTAAGTGATACTAAAATTTAGGTGATAAAAGAAGCATCGGCCAACCTAAATCTCTCTAATGATTGTACTTTGATAGTTTCCACCTCGCCCCGGCACTCTCCGGGGGAGAGGGCCGGGGTGAGGCTTCTAAACACAATGAAAATAAAAACTACTCTATTTCTCCTGCTTTGCATCTTTTTATTCAACAGTTGTTTCACAAGAAAACAAGAAATCACCCAAAGTAACTTCAATGTTGTTGAAACCACTATCGCCGAAGTTCATCAGGCACTAAAAAAAGGCACTTGCAATTGCGAAATACTGGTTTCAAATTATCTGCAACGTATTGCCGCTTACGATCAGATTACGCATCTTAATTCCATCATCACTACTAATCCTGATGCCTTAAAAAGGGCACGGGAACTGGATGAGGAATACCGCCGCACCAAAAAGTTGAGGCCACTGCATTGCATCCCGATGATCGTTAAGGACAATTACCAGACTGCCGGGCTGCAAACTACCGGCGGTTCTATCCTTTTCCAAGGTTTCAAGCCGGAAGAGGACGCACATATGGTGAAATTATTAAAAGATGGCGGAGCGATAGTTTTGGCTAAATCCAATATGGCTGAATGGGCTTTTAGTCCGAAAGTTACCATCAGTTCAATAGCTGGCGAAACTTTAAACCCTTATAATTTAGGTTATACCACAGCCGGATCAAGCGGCGGAACAGCGGCGGCAGTAGCCGCAAATTTGGGGGAAGCAGGCGTTGGAACGGATACCGGCAATTCCATCCGCGGGCCGTCGTCGCACAATGCGCTGGTTGGTTTTCGGCCGACTTTAGGTTTATGCAGCCGCAGCGGCATCATCCCGCTTTTTTTGAACAATGATACCGGCGGGCCCATTTGCCGCTCGGTTGCCGATGCCACCAAGATTTTGCAAGTGGTTGCCAAATACGATCCGAAAGATTCAACTACCATACAATCCAAAGGGAAGATCCCGGCAAATTATCCTCAATACCTAAAAAAAGACGGGCTAAAAGGAGCACGCATTGGCGTTTTAAGGGTTTTGAGCGAACGAAATATTGATCCGCAGATCAAAGTATTATTTGAACAGGCGATTGCAGATCTAAAAAAAGCAGGTGCCATTATCGTTGATCCTTTGGATATTCCTGATTTTGCAAAATTGAGCCGACAGAACTGGGGTTCTACTTTCCGGGAAGACATCAACACTTACCTGGCTTCACTGGGTGAAAAAGTGCCTGTTAAAAATTTGGATGAAATTATTGCTTCTGGCAAATACGCCGATTACATCAAGCCCAATTTGGATTATTTTAAGCAGGTTGATCCGGAGAGAAGCCCTTACGCTTTGATGGATGCCTACCATGATCCGAGGCGGATTGCTTTTCGAAATGCCATCGAAAAAGTAATGAACGAGCAGCATTTGGGCGCAATTATTTATCCAACTTGGAACAATCCGCCTGCAAAAATTGGCGACTTTAACGGCTACAAAGGTGATAACAGCCAGATTATTTCGCCGCACACAGGCCAGCCGGCGTTTACCATTCCAATGGGTTACAGCAGCAGTAACTTACCGGCAGGCTTGCAATTTTTGGGAAGGGCATTTGACGAACCGACACTCATCAAATACACTTATGCTTACGAACAGGCGACCAGGCACCGTAAAGCACCGGAAGGTTTTGGGGCGTTGAAAGGGAAGCACTAAAATTATATAGGTAAAAGAAGCATTGGTGTAAATTTTTTTGAGGATAATCTTGAAATATCCAATTATCCTGTTAATTATCTACATTTGGTAATGGATATCAAGCAAGCGATACAAGCTCATTCCAATCAACCGTTGACACATCAGTTATTGCTGTCTTTATTACAAGGTTATAAAAGGCCTAACGAGAAGATCCATGCTTTATTGAATCAGGGAATTTTGGAAAGCATCAAAAAAGGGCTTTACATTTCTGGTCCGGCGGTAAACGCGAGGAAACCGGAATCTTTTCTTTTGGCCAACCATATCCTTGGGCCGAGTTATGTCTCTTTGGATGCTGCACTTTCTTACTACGGGTTGATTCCGGAGCGTGTATATGAAGTTTCGTCTATGACAGTAAAAGCTTCCCGCAATTTTAAAACACTTTTAGGCTTGTTCACTTACATCCGCCTGCCCTTGCCTTATTATTCTTTTGGTTTACAGCAGGTTAAATTAGCAGAGGAACAATTTGCCATGATCGCATCACCGGAAAAAGCCTTGTCAGACAAAGTAATCACCACTTCAGGCATCCTTTTAAGAAGCACAAAAAATGCAAGGAGCTATTTATTGGAAGACCTGAGAATGGAGGAAGATGTCCTGAAAAACCTGGATACAAAAACTATGATGGAATGGCTGCCTGATGCACCAAAAAAAGAAAGCCTGTTAATGATCATTAAAACGATAAACGGGTTATGATTAAGGACGCCTTTGGGCTTTGAAACAGAAGAAAAGCTTTTGCTAAAACCCTTTTCATTTTATGTAAAGTGCTTTACCCTCCCGGATTTATTTGCAGGAAAGCTACATGCCCTTTTATTCAGAAAGTGGAAAAACAACGTAAAAGGCCGCGACTGGTACGATACGGAATGGTACATTAAAAAAGGTGTTTCTATGAACCTGAAGCATTTTTTAGAAAGGGCGAAAGACAGCGGAGACTGGACTAAAGAAACCATTTCACTAACAGAACTGAAAGAATTATTGAGTTCAAAAATCAATACAATTGATATGAACCGTGTAAAAGCTGACATCGGTGATTTATTGCTGATCCGAAAGCTTTGGATATATGGTCTGCAAAATACTTCCATGATTTAATAAATCACCTTAAAATTTCTAATTAAACATGAACTTTCCAATGATGAAATTATACTGGTAAAAGAAGCATTAATTTCATCTAACTGAAAAAAGAAGGTTTCCTCTACGGTAGGATGACAACATCCACTCATTTCCTCACCCAGCCCGTTTCATTTCCTTCTTCCACCAAATAAAAACCCTCAAAACCAGCCAGTACATTTACCGGTTTTCCCGCAGCCAGGATTAGTTTTCTGGGTGATAAAGTATCCGGCTGATTGTATAGTGGTTGCTGCGTTTTTAAGGTTAATCTTCTTAAAGGCACGTTTACCGCGTTAACCGCTTTACTGCTTAGGTAACCCGCTTGTCCGTTAGGCAGCATTACTTTATAGTAATTGCCGGTTGCCGCATCTACATGCAAAGCCGTTCCTCCGGGCAATGCTTCTTTTACCGGTGATTTTTCAGTGGGTCCTGCATACCATTTACTGTTTCGGCTTTCTGTACGCACCATTGCATTCAGGTTTTTTAAAGAAGCGGTAATCGGTTCAGGCTTTTTAGTGATGGGTGCAACAAACGTCAGCGGATTAACGGCACCGCCATTTGTATAGATACCAAAATGCAAATGCGAAGGCGTGTTGTGCGCATTGCCAGTATTGCCAACCAAACCAACGGTATCGCCAACCAGCACATGCTGTCCGTTATGCACCAATTGCGAATCCAGGTGTGCGTAATACAAGGTGTAATCCGCATCATCCGGGTGAAGGAAAACCACTTTTCCGCCTAATTTATTTTCGCCGGGTTGGGCTGTTCCGTTGGCAGCCGCTAATGCAGGCGTTCCTTTTTTGGCGAAAATATCAACGCCTTCGTGCTTGCGGATTCCTGCATCACGGTCATCCCCATACAAACTGCCGATATTAGGTTTACCGGAAGCAGCAACCGGAAAAGCCAGTGCCGGGCCGGATTGTACAGTTAACGTATATTCACCGCTGCGCAACAATTCGGGCTGTAAACGAAGCAGGTAAATGCCGTCCTGCTTCACCTCAACCACCAATGGTTTTCCGGTAGTATCGGCAGAAGCCAGCAAACGGTCCTGCTGGTCTTTTTGCTGCCACACATCCATAAAAACAGTAAAGTTTTGAGCCGGATTTTTAGTGAGGCCGATGTACAGCTTCTCCCCTCTTTTGGCCTCAAACTGAAAAGTAGCCGCCTGGATCCGTTCCGCAGCAAAAAAACCGGTTTCTTTATAAGGAATGGTGATGTGCATTGCTTTTCCTAAACTTTGATCCGCGGTTTGCAGCCAGGCGCTTCCCATTGCGGTTTGCTGTAAACCTGCCGTTTTTAAACCATTGCCATACGCTTCGTGCGGAGACATTTTTTTGAACAAACCCGCCGGGCCCATGCTGTGGCAAGAAAAAAGAGTGGCTAAAAGAAGCATCCAAATGATATTGCTGAATTTGGTTTTAAGGATGAAGTTCATAAACAGAAATAAGCTTCTGATTTTAACCTGATAGATGAATGAATGTTTGCTGCCTGACCGCCGCTTTGTAATTCCCACGATAGGAAGAACCTTATTTCAAAGCGATTCACTATAAAAGTTGAAAGAAAATTTATTTTTACGGCCGAAAGGACAAATAAAGGCTAAAAAAACTACACATATTACATAAAAAACACCGATAAAAGAAGCATCGGCACAAATAAAACACTTTAACTATCAATTATTTTTCTCCGGTTGAAAAAACACTTTGATTTTTATATATTTAGGCTCAATGTAAAATAATTTAAAAGCTTGAAAAGAAGGGATTTTATATACTTGTCTGGCCTTGGCCTCGGCACTGCTGCCCTGCCCAATATTCCGGTATTTGGGAAACCTGTTTCTTTAGATGCCGGTTATAGCACGATTGATGCTGCCATCAAAAAAAAGCTGGCCGATGTTGCCTTAAATGCTGCACGTTCCAAAGGCGCTACTTATGCGGATGTACGGATCGGCCGCTATCTCAACCAATCTATTATTACCCGCGAAAACCGGGTTCAAAACATTGCCAATACCGAATCGTATGGCGTGGGCATACGCGTTATTGCCAATGGCTGCTGGGGTTTTGCCGCAACGGATAAGTTAGATAACGACAGCATTGCCAAAGCTGCTGCCCTGGCTATTGTTATTGCAAAAGAAAATTCAAGGTTGTTGACAGAACCGGTTCAATTAGCACCGCAAAAAGGATACGGTGAGGTGAACTGGAAAACACCGATCGAAAAAAATGCTTTTGAAGTACCGGTAAAAGAAAAGGCCGATCTTTTATTAACTGTAAATGCAGCGGCAAAAGCGGCTGGTGCAAGTTTTATCAACAACTCACTTTTTCTGGTGAACGAGCAGAAGTATTTTGCTTCTACGGATGGTTCTTACATCGATCAGGACATCCACCGCATCTGGCCTACTTTTACCATCACGAAAATAGATTCGAAAACAGGTAAATTTCAAACCCGAAATTCGTTAAGCGCACCGATGGGGATGGGTTACGAATATTTGATCCCGAAGGAAGAAGAAAAAATACACGGCATAATCACGCTGTATAAAAAACGATATGATATGCTGGAAGATGCCCAAACGGCAACCAAACAACTGGAAGAAAAGATCATGGCGAAATCTGTTGAGCCTGGAAAATACGATTTGGTGCTTGATCCGACCAATCTTTTCCTCACCATTCACGAATCCGTTGGTCATCCAACCGAACTGGATCGTGTTTTAGGTTACGAGGCCAATTTTGCCGGGACCAGTTTTTTAACCCTGGACAAGTGGCAATCTAAAAATTTCAATTTCGGTAGTCCTCAGGTGAATATTGTTGCTGATAAATTGCAGCCGGGTTCTCTGGGTGCTGTTGGTTACGATGATGAAGGTGTAAAAACCAAACAATGGAATTTGATTGATAAAGGTATTTTGGTGAATTACCAAGCCATTCGGGACCAGGCGCACATCATCGGTTTAAAAGAATCGCAGGGATGTTGTTATGCGGATAGTTGGGACAGTGTGCAGTTTCAGCGGATGCCAAATGTTTCTTTGCAGGCAGGAAAATCACCTTTAACACCTGCAGATATGATCAAAGACATTAAAAAAGGCTTGTACATGTTTGGCCGTAATTCTTATTCTATCGATCAGCAGCGATATAACTTCCAGTTCAGCAGTCAACTTTGTTACGAAATCAAAGATGGAAAAATAACCGGTTTGGTTAACGATGCTGCCTATCAATCCAACACCCGTGAGTTCTGGAATTCATGCACGCAGGTTTGCGGCCAGCAGGATTACCGTTTGGGAGGTTCTTTTTTCGACGGAAAAGGACAGCCGGAACAAGTCAGCGCAGTTTCCCACGGTTGTGCAACAACCCGTTTTAACGGTGTCAATGTGATCAATACAGCAAGAAAAATATAATTTGGATTACACGGATTTTAAGAGGATTGCACAGGTTTAGAAGGATAAATTATCTGTTCCAATCGGTGAAATCAATTTAAAATCACTTCAATCACAATAAAAAAAGATGGCAATTTACAGTAAAGAAGAAGCACAGGCATTGCTTAAAAAAGTACTTGGTTTTTCCAAAGCAGAACAATGTGAACTAAATTTTAACGGTTCTGTAGGAGGCAACCTTCGTTATGCTTTAAGTTCCGTTTCCACCAGCGGCGGAATAGAATCAACACAATTGGTGGTTGCTTCGGCGTTCGGAAAAAAAGTCGGGACCGCAACCATTAACGAATTTGATGACGCTTCGTTGCAAAAAGTGATCGAAAGATCGGAAGAACTGGCACAATTAGCCCCTGAAAATCCGGAGTTCCTGCCTTATTTAGGTCCGCAAACTTTTGCTGATTCTAAAACTTTTGTTGCTGAAACGGCTGCCATCGACCCAAAATACCGTGCTGATGCTGCTTATGAAAGCCTGCAGGTTTCAAAAAACAATAAGTTAACAGCAGCAGGATTTTTGGAGAATGCCAACCGTTTCTCGGCGATGATGAATTCAAAAGGTTTGTTTGCTTATAATCAATCTACCAACGTTAATTTTTCGGTCACTTTAAGAACTGCCGATGGCCGCGGGTCGGGTTATGCTTCAAAAACATTTAACGATGTACGCAAACTGAACGTTGGGAATGAAAGTAAAATTGCAGCAGATAAAGCCCTGCGTTCTACAGAAGCCAAAGCGATAGAGCCGGGAAAATATACCGTTATCCTGGAGCCAATGGCAGGACAAAACCTGCTCGAAAATATGTTTAACGCGATGGATGCCCGGCAGGCTGATGAGGGCAGGAGTTTTTTAAGCAAAGGCGGCGGCAAAACGCGGCTGGGCGAACAATTGGTAGATGAAAAAGTGACCATTTATTCTGATCCTCAAAACGCTGATCTTCCTTCCGGCACTTGGGGCGGCGATGGCAGGCCGCAGGAAAAAACAGTATGGATTGATAAAGGAGTGGTCAAAAACATGTTCTATTCCCGATACTGGGCCGAAAAAAAGGCAGTAAAAGGAGCACCGCGTCCTGGAGCAATCATCATGCAGGGCGGAAATTCTTCGCTTGCCGATCTCATCAAAAGTACAGAAAAAGGGATTCTGGTAACGCGTTTCTGGTATATCCGTGCGGTTGATCCGCAAACATTACTGTACACCGGTTTAACGCGTGACGGCACTTTTTATATTGAGAACGGACAGGTTAAATTTCCGGTCAAAAACTTTAGGTTTAATGAAAGCCCGGTTATTATGCTAAATAACCTGGAAGCTTTAGGAAAACCTGAACGTGTTGGCAACATGCTGATCCCACCGATGAAAATCCGCGATTTTACTTTTTCGTCGCTTTCGGATGCGGTTTAATATCGAATGCTTCTTTTATCCCTTAAATTATTATAAATTTAAAATTCATCACCATTAACTAAAATCAACCATTTTGAAAAGAAGGGATTTTATTTACCTCACGGGCATGGGCGTTGGTGCTTCTATGCTCACCAATATTCCGGTAATGGGCAAACCTGTTCCTTTGGATGCTGCTTTAAACCCGGTTGATGCTGCTTTAAAAAAGCGGATGGCCGACGTAGCGTTAAACGCTGCACGGTCCAAAGGCGCAACTTACACGGATGTGCGTATTGGCCGTTACTTAAACCAGTTTTTGATTACACGGGAAGATAAAGTGCAGAATGTGGTGAATACCGAATCTTACGGTTTGGGTGTGCGTGTTATCGCCAACGGTAGCTGGGGCTTTGCAGCAACTGATAAATTAGATAACGACAGTATTGCCAAAGCAGCAGGACTGGCCGTGCAGATTGCCAAAGAAAATTCGAGATTGCTGACCGAACCAGTGCAATTGGCACCGCAAAAAGGTTATGGTGAAGTTTCCTGGAAAACACCCATCGAAAAAAATGCTTTCGAAGTTCCGATCAAAGAAAAAGCCGATTTATTATTAGCTGTAAATGCGGCAGCAACAAAAAACGGGGCCAGTTATGTTGATTCAAACTTGTTTTTGGTGAACGAACAAAAGAACGTTACCCAGTAAAACCAACGCGACCATACAGGCTTTAGCAAAAATAAGCAAGGAGCTCAACCCGGCTTATCCCTTCAAATTTGATTTCCTTGACCGGGATTTATCAAATCTTTATAAAGGAGAACAACAAATGGGAAACATCTTTAACCTTTTTGCTATTTTGGGAATTTTTATCTCCTGTCTGGGCTTGTATGGTTTGTCAGCCTTTATAGCCGAGCAGCGTACCAAAGAGATTGGTGTACGTAAAGTATTAGGTGCATCCGTGTTAAACCTCGTCTATTTATTATCCTCCGGAATCACCAGGTTGATCCTGATCGCTATAGTTATAGCCGTACCACTTTCCTGGTATGCGGTGAACAGTTGGTTGGCTGGTTTTGCGTATCATATCAATGTTAGTTGGCTCGTATTCTTCATAGCTTCCCTGGCTGCATTAAGCATTGCCTGGTTAACGGTGAGCTATGAATCAATAAAAGCAGCAATTGTTAATCCTATAAAAAGTTTACGAAATGAATAAAAAGGTTGCAAAACTGATATTAAGGTCTTTGACTATAACAATGAAGTGCACACTTTAGGTTAAAAAATATATGCGCTTCATACAGGCCAAACAAACACTTGCAAAATAAACGCACACCCATTTTTGGCGGGGAGCCGAGCGGCTCGTTCGTGTTCAAACGATAGTGGAATCCAAAAGAAGGATATAAATGGGTTTGATCCCACTTTGTCCTATCGTCTGGATGACAGGACATACTGTTTTTATGGCGGTAAAAACAGTATGTCCTTTACACTAATGCTTTAGCCTAAAACAAAAAAACCACAGTTTAGATAATTAAACTGAGGTTTTTGCAATAGATGATCTACTTGTTTTCTCAATACCGCTTCACGTTAAAATCAGAAATACCGCCTTTTAAATTGAGATAGATCTTTTTTGGTGCCGCATCAAAACCCGCCGTTTCGTACTCGTTGTCGTTTTTAGACTGAAAGCCTTCAAAAGATTTGGACGATAAACCTGTTTTACTGTTGATACGACATGCTGTGCCTGAAGGCACACTGATGTTGACTTCGGAAACACCGGTAGAAATATCAACCTGCATATTACCTGCTATCGGCTGCCCAAGTTTTAAATCCATGGAAGCAGCACCTCCTTTTACACGTAAACCCCTGATTTTGAACTTGCTTAAATCCAAGTCTAATTTGCTGGCACCTGCCGAAATATCAATATTCCATTCGGGGTTTGGATTGAGTTTGATATTGGCCTGGTTTCCCTTATCACTGTCCCAATTGATGGAACGGCCGGAATTGTTGATGTTAAAATTAATTGTTTTGCCCGAATCTGTTGCCATACTGTTAAATACAAACCTGCCAGACAGTTCATGGGTGGCTGCACTAAAAAGTTCGGCCGTAGTGTCATGCAAAACATAAGTGACGCCGCCGCCCCTGATATTTAAAGATACCACCTTTACTTGCGGTGTATAAGGTTCTTTGTAGGTACTGCTGCCTTCTACTTTAACTACCCCTTTTTCATCGCCGTTGTCATCATTGCCGTCAATGTTTCTGTTGTCCCCATTAAAAAAATCCCTTCCGAATTGCCGGCCAAAAAAATTATGGTGTGGCGGTTGTACGCCACGATAAGCAACTATTGCCAGTATTGCCGCAAAAACAAGGGCCCTGATTGCCGTAACGCTTGTGGAATTGTACTGTGATGTTAACAGATTAATGCCAGACACGATGAGCAGCAAGGGCCACAAACCGATGATGTTTCCCCAATGAAAATTGATTATGTTAAAATTATCCAGTAAAAACAGTATGCCGATGCACAGCAGCAACATACCGGTAAATAACCTGTCGCGTTTCATGATTTAAATATCTTTGGGGTTATCGTTTGGGTTGATGCCCGACCAGTCTTCCTTTTGTGTCGTGTTTTCCTGTTTAACCGTAGTGTTTTTTGAACGTAAGATCAAGCCTAAACCAACGATCACCAGGATAACCGGCCAGAACTGCTCAAAGTTGAACCAGTAAGGAATAAAGTCAAATTGATCCAACAGGAAAAAAACACCCAGCAAAATCAGCACGGCACCGCCAATTTGTGCCACGTTTTTATTGTTGTTGATCCTGATGTTTGGGTTAACCGTTTGAAATGGCTGTTCTTCATTGTGCACCGTATAATCCACCAGCGGATCATTTAATGCAACTTTCCTTTTTGGCATCACGATCCACAAAACAATATAAATCAGTGTACCTCCTCCATGATAAATCAGCATTAAAACAAAAATTAAACGTACTATGGTAACATCTACACTAAAATAATCCGACAAGCCGGCGCATACGCCAGCAATAACTTTTCGGTTTTCGTCGCGGTACAATTTCTTTTCCATAATCTTTTTATAAATATTAAATTTCCCCTGTTGTTGTGCGGACGATCAGTTCATCTACATTGGCTCCGCGACTCATTTTTAAACATCCTACAACGGCAGCAGCCACATCTTCCGGCAATATAAATTTTTCAGTCGGAATGGTGGTTCCTGCCCAGGAATTTGTCAAAGTTGATCCGGGCAATACCGCAGTTACTTTTACCTGATGGGCTTTCATTTCTTCGCGCATAACATCATTAAGACCACGCTGCGCAAACTTTGTTACAGAATAACTTCCGGCATTTATAACCACATGTTTTGATGCTATAGAACAGATGTTAAAAATATGCCCCGAACGTGCAGCCATCAGTTTTTTGCCAAAATAACGGTACAATTCGTACCCGGCCATCAAATTAAGGTCCAGCTGCTTTTGCAGGTTGTTTTCTTCTTCGTCCAAAATGCTTCCCGGTAAAAACATGCCTGCGTTATTGATAATGATTTGGATAGGTTGTAGTTTGTGTTCTGCTTCGGCGGCAAAACTGCGCACTTCATCAGGCAAACTGCAATCGGCAACACGGGCAAATATTTTTACGTGTGGGTTGATTTCCAGCAATGCTTCTTTTACCACCCATAAATCTTTATCATTTCTGGAACAAATGGCCAGGTTAACCCCTTCTCTCACCAAAGCTTTGGCAATGGCCAGTCCTATTCCTTTAGTGGCTCCTGTTATCAGTGCATTTTGCATGGATAAAATTAGCTAAAAACAGCATCAGGTGTTAGATTGAAAAAATGTAATTTTAAAAAATTTTAAAGAATGATATTTTACCATTTAGGCAGATATATATTATTGCTACAGGCGGCCTTTAAAAAGCCTGAAAAATTTAAGGTTTACTGGAGCGAGATCATGCGCGAGATGGTTTCTATCGGCATTGGTTCCCTCGGTATCGTTTGCATTATTTCGGTATTTATAGGTGCAGTTTCTACGGTACAAACTGCTTTTCAGTTGGTCAGCAATTTGATCCCGCGTTCTATCATTGGCAGTATTACGCGTGATTCTGTCATTCTGGAGTTTAGCCCCACCATCACTTCATTAGTTTTGGCCGGCCGTGTAGGTTCCAGTATTGCATCGCAAATTGGCACGATGCGTGTAACCGAACAAATAGACGCGCTTGAAATTATGGGCGTGAATGCACCGGGATACTTGATTTTACCTAAAGTGATCGGCGGTGTTACCATGTTTCCATTGCTGATTATTATTTCGGTTTGCCTGTCGTTATTAGGCGGCTATATTGCCGGTTCTGTTTCCGGTGCGGTTTCAGCTAATGATTATGTTATTGGTTTAACAACCGGTTTTAACCCGCTTTTTGCACGTATTGCATTGATCAAAGCATTGGTTTTTGCGTTTGTCATCACCAGTGTTTCGGCCTACCAGGGTTACTATACATCGGGCGGTGCACTGGAAGTTGGCCAGGCCAGCACCCAGGGTGTGGTCATGAGCTGTATCATCATTCTTTGTTCTGATTACCTGATAGCCCAGTTGATGTTATGATTGAGATTAAAGATATTCATAAAAGTTTTGGCGATAAAGAGGTATTGAAAGGTATTTCGGGCGTTTTTAACCAAGGCATGTCTAACCTGATTATTGGAGGTTCCGGTTCCGGAAAAACGACTTTGCTAAAATGTATTGTTGGCTTGCACGAACCCGAAAAAGGGGAAGTGCTGTACAGCAACCAAAACTTTACGGTAATGAATTTTGAACAGCGCATCCCGATCCGTAAAGAAATTGGCATGCTGTTTCAGAACTCCGCTTTGTTTGATTCGATGACGGTAGAAGAAAATATTATTTTCCCGCTCAACCTTTTTACCGAAATGTCTAAAGCAGAAAAAGTTGACCGTGCCAATTATTGCTTGGAAAAAGTAAACCTGAAAGGAACAAATAAACTGTTTCCATCAGAACTTTCAGGCGGGATGAAAAAGCGTGTCGGAATTGCACGCGCCATCACCATGGAGCCTAAATATTTGTTTTGTGATGAACCAAACTCCGGCCTCGACCCAAAAACCTCCATCGTGATTGATGAACTAATCAAAGACATCACCGAAGAAAACAACATTACAACGGTTGTGGTTACCCACGATATGAACTCGGTAATGGGCATTGGCGATAACATCATGTTTTTACACAACGGCGAAAAATGGTGGCAGGGCTCAAACAAAGAAATTGCACATACAGATAATAAGGAACTGAACGACTTTGTATTTGCCAGCAAGTTTATGCAGGCAGCAAAGGAGAAGTTGTAGGAAGAAGAAAAGGCTATCAGCTGTCGGCAATCAGCTGACGGCCCGATGCAAATTGTAAAAATAGCTTTCAACCATCAGCATTCATCTGTAACATAATACAAGTTGTCTATAGAAAAATGCTGATAGCCGATAGCTGATACCTGACAGCTAATAAAAATGATTCAACTCCTTACGCCACAATTTTGGAAAGATTACGAACTGATTGATTGCGGTAATTTTGAAAAATTGGAACGTTTCGGTAGCCTGATCCTGGTCCGGCCGGAACCGCAAGCCGTTTGGAGTAAAGCCTTACCAGAAAACGAGTGGCAAAAACAGCATCACATCCGTTTTAAAGGCCGCTCTGCTACTTCCGGCGAATGGCTGAAAAAGAATACTGCCACGCCTGACCGCTGGCAGATCCAGTATCAAAATCCGGAAATAAATATTCGTTTACGCCTCGGCCTTACTTCTTTTAAACATGTTGGTGTTTTCCCGGAACAGGCCGTAAATTGGGATTACATCTCTGCAAACATCAGAAAACTAAAAACACCTCAGCCCAAATTCTTAAACCTTTTTGCTTATACCGGTGCGGCTTCGCTGGTGGCAAGGGCTGCAGGTGCAGAAGTTACGCATGTGGATTCGATTAAACAAGTGGTTACCTGGGCGAATGAAAACCAGCAATTATCATCGCTCGACAATATTCGCTGGGTGGTGGAAGATGCATTGAAATTTGTAAAAAGGGAATTGAAGCGGGGCAACAAATACAATGGCATTATACTGGACCCTCCTGCTTTTGGCCACGGCCCGAACGGTGAAAAATGGAAACTGGAAGATAATATCCTGGAGATGATGCTGGACGTGGTGCAATTGCTGGACGAGCAGGAGCATTTTTTGATCCTGAACACGTATTCGCTCGGGTTTTCTTCGGTGATTGTGGAGAACCTGATTTTAAACGCTTATCCAAAAGCAAAAAACCTGGAAACCGGCGAGTTGTATTTACAGGCAACCGCAGGAAGTAAACTGCCTTTAGGGGTTTTTGGAAAATTTAATAACGAAGTTGTTTAAACTTATTTCCTACTTTTTTTTAATGCTTCTTTTATCGGTCAAATCTAAGGTCATCCCCCTTGCCCCCTTCAAAAGGGGGAACCTGCATACGGCCCTTTCTAAATCAATTTAAAGTTTTAAAAAGATAACCGCCATACTTCCCCCTTTGAAGGGGGTTAGGGGGATGATTTTACATCTACAGGAGAAATCCCTTCTAAATAAAAAGTTTAAACAATCTCAACCTTTAGTTTACATTAAATCTTAAAATCTATTTTAAACCTGCTATGTTTGCTGTGGCTATAATTATGGGCATCTCTAAAAACCCGTATTATTTGTTTGGCCTCACCTTTAATTCCTCTCCATTGGAGAGGAAAAGGAGCGTTTTTAGAGATGCCCTTATGTATATGATGAAACCGGCCTGGTAGAAAGACGTATGAGGATAAGTTATTAAAATATCAGGGCATTGTACTTTAGCTGCGGTCCATTTCTTAAACAATCAACATGAACATTAAACATTTACTTTTTACTTTAACACTTGCTGCTGCTTCGCTTACGCTGCTTACCAATTGCAGCGAAAACACTAAAGCAGGGAAAGCTTCTTCCGGTACAAAAGCATCAAAAGAAAAAGATACCGTTATTGCAAAACCTGTTCTGCAGCCTGTTAACCCGAAGCAGTACGATTCGCTGATGAAAAAGTTGGCCAATGGAGATACTACCGGAAAATGGCCGGTCAAAAAAACACCTTATCCCCTTGCGGGCGCCATTTTACCTTATAAAAGGATTGTGGCTTTTTATGGCAATCTGTACTCTAAAAAAATGGGGATTTTGGGCGAGCTGCCTCCAAAAGAAATGCTGAGAAAGCTGGATTCGGAAGTTAAAACCTGGGAAAAAGCAGATCCGGCCATACCGGTTATTCCTGCATTGCATTACATTGCCGTAGTGGCACAGGGCGATGGCGGAAAAGACGGCAAGTACCGTTACCGCATGCCTTTTAAACAAATTGATTCGGTATTAACTTTAGCAAAAACCCGTAACGCCCTGGTTTTTATTGATGTGCAGGTAGCGCTGAGCAATATACATTCGGAGATGCCTTTGTTTGAAAATTACCTGAAAATGCCCAATGTCCATTTTGCTATGGACCCTGAGTTTTCAATGAAAACCGGTGCCAGGCCAGGCACAAAAATTGGCACTTATGATGCAGATGATGTCAACTTTGCATCTGATTACTTAACCAAATTGGTTAAGCAAAACAACCTTCCGCCTAAGATTTTAATCCTGCACCGGTTCACCCAAAAAATGGTGACCAATTACCAGAACATCAAATTGCACCCGGAAGTGCAATTTGTAATGGACATGGATGGATGGGGCGAACCTGAGCTAAAAAAAGGAACTTACCGCAATCATATCTACAAAGAACCTGTTCAGTTTACCGGGTTTAAATTATTCTATAAAAATGATTTGAAAAAGGCGCCCAACCACATGATGACCCCGGCAGAAGTGCTTGCCCTAAAACCAAGGCCTATTTACATTCAGTATCAGTAAATTGATTGTCAGATTTGGATCATTAAAAACAGCATCTGAAATCAAAAAAACATGGTTTGCGTTAATTAAAGCATGAGTAATAAAGCAACGTTTGGTTCTGGCTGTTTCTGGTGTACAGAAGCCGTTTTTCAGAATGTAAAAGGTGTTATCAAATCTGTTTCGGGTTATATGGGCGGCCAGGTTAAAAACCCTACTTATGAGCAGGTTTGCACAGGCAATACGGGCCACGCAGAAGTGATTGAAGTTGAATTTGATCCGAAAGTGATCCCTTTTAAGGAGTTGTTACTGATTTTTTTCAAAACACATAACCCAACTACCTTAAACCGTCAGGGAAATGATACCGGCACACAATACCGCTCCGTGATTTTTTTCGAAGATGAGGGGCAAAAAGCCGAGGCGGAAGCCATGATCAAACAATTGGAGGCCGAAGGTATTTATGATGATAAGATTGTAACGCAGGTTGTACCGGCAGAAACTTTTTACAAAGCAGAAGCTTATCACCAGGATTATTTCAACAACAATTCTTCACAACCTTATTGTGCTTTTGTGATCCAGCCCAAACTAAATAAATTCATCAAAGAGTTTAAAGAGAAAACAACTTTCTAATATTGAAAGTGATACTGATTTTTAGGTGGTAAAAGAAGCATCTGTATAAAAGCAGGTGCTTCTTTTTGTTGTACTCGTGTTGTTATTCCAATCACAAGGAGGAAGCTTCTTTGTTTATGGGCATCTCTAAAAACGCTCCTTTTCCTCTCCGATGGAGAGGAATTAAAGGTGAGGCCAAACAAATAATACGGGTTTTTAGAGATGCCCTTATCAAATACATCTGCATGCAAACATTTTTCCCTGCTGTTGATGACGAAGCCTATGCTTCTTTTAGCACTAATTTTTAGGTGATAAAAGAAGCATTAGTTCTAATCTAACAATATTCATTGCTGCAGTTTTCTACCGAAAATTCTGGTTCAAATGTACTGTGCTGGATATCGAGGTGCAGCAGTTCGTGGCGCAATGCTTCTTTTATCTGGGTAAAAGTGGTAACGGCAGATTGGTCGATCACTAAATGTGCGGTCAGTGCATTTTCAGTTGTGCTTAAGGCCCAGATATGGATATGATGAACATCCTGCACACCTTTTATTTTGAGCATGGCTGCTTTTACTTTTTCCAGGTCCAATTTCTTCGGAATGCCATCCAACGAAAGCCGCAAACTTTCTTTCAGCAAACCCCAGGTTCCGCCTACAATCACTACCACAATAATTAAACTGACTAAGCTATCTACCCAAAACCAGTGCGTAAAATAAATAACGATACCGGAAATGACTACGCCCAGCGAAACCACAGCATCAACTGCCATGTGTAAATAAGCGCCTTTTACGTTCAGGTCATCTTCTTTGCCTTTCATAAAAAGCCAGGCCGTTATTCCGTTGACCAAAATCCCTGCAAAGGCAACCCAGGCAATCGTGGCACCCGCAATGGGTTCAGGGTGCATAAAACGATAAATGGCTTCATAAGCAATAATAACCACGGCAGCCAGCAAAATAATGGCATTTAACAAAGAAACGATAATGGTTGAACGCTTATAACCATACGTATATTGACTATTTTTGGCTGCGCCTGACAATTTAAAAGCCAGTAAGGCCAAAGCCAGACTGGCTACATCGCTTAAATTATGGCCGGCATCCGTAAGCAGCGAAAGCGAATGCGTGGACAATCCTGCAATAACTTCTGCCACAACAAAAGATGCGTTTAAAATAATGCCGATCACGAATGCCCTGGTCAGATGAGTGATTTTGGGTGCGTGGTCGTGGTGGTGATGTGAATGATCGTGAGCCATAGTGCAAAGTTAGTTAATAGGTTGCGGGTTTTTAGTTGCCGGTTCTTTTTAGTTTAGTAACCCAAACTTCGCTCTTTAATCCCCGCACCTCTCTACTCATGATGATAAGGCTCGCCCTTTAAAATGGTAAAAGCACGGTAAACCTGTTCTGCAAAAAACAAACGAACCATTTGATGCGAAAAAGTAAGTTTGGATAACGAAAGCTTCTCGTTCGCGCGCTGGTAAACACTGTTGTCAAAACCATACGGGCCGCCAATTACAAAAACAAAGTTTTGGGTTGAAGCAATCATTCTTTTGTTCAGCAGATCTGCAAATTGCAGGGAAGAAAGTTCCGTTCCCCGTTCATCCAGCAAAACCACAAAATCTGTCGAAGCAACTTTCTTCAGGATCAATTCTGCTTCCTTTGCTTTCTGTTGTTCCTGGCTTAGTCCTTTCGTGTTTTTAAGTTCCGGGATTTCGGTTATTTCCAACTTGATGTAATGTTTTAAACGTTTCAGGTAGATGCCGATACCTTCGTTCAAATACTTCTCTTCGGTTTTCCCAACAGAAAGGAGCGTGATCTTCATAAAAACAGGGACAGGATTAAAACAGGATTTGCTATTTATTTGGATACTTTCGCTAAAGTATTGCACAAAGATAGATTTTTAAAATACCGAATAAATGACGAAACAGGAACAGCAGGTTTTACAAAATTATACGCAGGAAGCAGAAATGCTTTCGCACAAAGTTTTATCCCTTAAAAGGAGTATCAACCAGGTTTCTTTTTATCGGCTGGGCGCTTTTTTTATCGGTATTGCAGGAATCTATCTTGTTGGCGCTTTCGGTTCCGTTTATATGCTGCTGATTTTTTTCCTCACGAGTTTTGTTTTTATGCAATTGGTGATGAAGCAGGCCAAATTGCAGCAGCAGCACGATTTCAATAAAAACTTACTGTCAGTTATCGGGAATGAAATTAACCAGCTGCAAGAAAATAAAAACAGCTACGATGATGGTTCAACCTTTGCAGATGCTGCCCATCCATATACGGATGATCTGGATATTTTTGGTCCGCATTCCTTGTTTCATCTCGTTAATCGTGGCAACACACAAAGCGGCAAAACGATTCTGGCCAGTTGGTTTCAACATCCTGCCGGGAAGTTGCTGATAGAAAATCGCCAGCAAGCCATAAAAGAACTGAAAGAAAAGATTAAAGAAACCTTCTATTTTAGGGCGCATTTACTTCCGTTTATTCATTTGGAAATGGAAAAACTAAGCAGTGCAATCCAAAACGGCTTAAAAAGAAGAATTGTTTTTACAGACAAAAAATGGCTAAAGGCTTATTCCTCCATAGTACCTTATCTTATCGGTATCCTAATTATAGCAGCTTTTTTTAATAGTATATTTTGGAATGCAATCATTCTGATCTTGTTTTTTAATTTCTTTTTGTCCGGTATTTACAGTAAACAAATGTTGGATGTTTACAATGGTTTTAGCAAGTGCGCAGGTCAGCTTAATTCTTATGCCGAAGTTTTGAAATGGATTGAAGAAGAAAACTGGCAAAGTTCGTATCTAATCAATTTAGTGAAGCAATGTCAGCATGCAGATCAAAAAGAAAAAACCTATCCAAAGATAGCGGCACTTGCGAAAATTATTAAACAGTTTGATCTTTTGATCACGCCGATAGGTTCATTGTTGTTAAATCTGTTTTTGCTTTGGGGGATTCGTTGTTCTATCAAAGTTGCAAAATGGCATCAGACTTCATCGGTGTTGATTTTAAATAGTTTCGAGGTAATTTCTGCTTTTGAAGCTTTGATAAGTTTAAGCACCTTACATTACAATCATCCCGACTGGCCGTTCCCAAAAATTACAAGTGAGTTTTATGTTGAAGCCGTAGCATTAGGTCATCCTTTAATTGCAGAAGAAAAGCGTATCAGCAACAATTTCAGCATGGAACATAAAACGGTGGATGTGATCACGGGTTCCAACATGGCGGGCAAAAGTACGTTTCTGCGAACGCTGGGTATTAATCTGGTTTTGGCTTATGCCGGTTCACCGGTTTGTGCCGAAAGGTTAACGGTTTCTATGATGAAATTGGTAAGCTACATGCGCATAAAAGATTCGCTGAACGAAAGCACTTCCACTTTTAAAGCTGAATTAGACCGTTTAAAAATGATCCTGATAAAAACAGCATCCGAAAACGATGTGCTGGTTTTGATAGACGAAATGCTGCGCGGCACCAACAGCAAAGATAAATATGCCGGTTCCAAAGCATTTATCGAACGCCTGGTGAGCCAGCAAACGGCAGCCTTGGTCGCCACGCACGATCTGCAGATTGCCGATCTGGCTGATGATCATCCCGGTCTGGTGCGTAATTTTCATTTTGATATCCGGATGCAAAACCAGGACATGTTTTTTGATTACAAGATCAAGGACGGTGCTTGCAAAACTTTTAATGCTTCTATTTTATTAATGGAGATTGGGTTGGGTTAGAGTGATGCTTCTTTTACCGTATTAAAATATGATTTATATTTAAAGAAAAACCAGCATCTATTCTATTTATACAAACTATAATTATTAAACAAGTACATTTAAATATATTTAAGGATTAAATCAAGCTTATATGATATACACGTTAAAAAGTAACCGGAATAGAAATCAACTTTTGATTATTGATTTGATACTTGTTGTAATTGGAATTGTATTATTTAATAACCTTATCCGTAAAAGTCCTAATGGAATACGTACATATTTATTGCCGATTATAATCATAGTAGTGTTGTTGTTTTTAACTCAAAAAAGATATTTGTTTGCAGTTGTATTTGATTTTGATAGCCAAATTGTTAAAACGACTTCTGTTATCTCTTTTGTTAGAAAAGAATATAGTTTTGCCGAAATAGAAGCAGTTAAAATAATAAGTTCTAAAGGTGCTGGTAATACAACTTCTGGTTTTAGTAATCAAAACTTTGTAATTAGAATTAAAAGGAACTTACAACCTCAAATTTATGAAGTGAAAAATATTGATGACCTAGATATTGTTAATCAAATTATAGCAAAATCAAAAAGTACATTTCTAAATATTGACGAATGAGAAGAAATTTCTGAAATTGTTGCGAGTAAAAAATTTAATTAGAAAACACTTATAAGATTTACTATCTAATCACCGTAACATAACCAGCTTCTTTCAACGCATCATCATTTAAAGTAGTTGCCGTAATCACATAATAATAAGTTCCAACCGGAACAGGATTCCCATTGTACAAACCATCCCAACGTTTTAAAATATCTTTCGCTTCGTACAGTTGCTGGCCGTAACGGTTAAAAATCTGGATGCGGTAATTTTTCAGGTTCGTAATCTTTACACCAAAATCATCATTGATGCCGTCGTTGTTGGGCGTAAAAGTATTGGGGATAAAAACAGTAACATCATAATGCAAAACCAGTTTCCCAAGCGAAACAGTATTGCTGCAAGCACCTTTGTTGGTGGCCGTCAATTTCACCGTAAAACTGCCTTTTTTAGTGTATTGGTGCTGCGGATTGGTCAGGGTGGAAGTGGTGCCGTCGCCAAAATCCCAAAGATAGCTGTCGGCATTGTTGGACAAATTGGTAAACGAAACGGTAAGCGGAACGGAAGCCGCAATTGGAATCGTTGGCGAAGCATCAAAAGCAGCCTTCGGAACCGCTGTAATATCCGAAGCGTTAATGGTGGTTGACAGTGGATCACTGGAACACAATCCCTGGGTGATGCTAAGCGAATAAGTACCCGCAACGGAAGTCCCGGTGATGGGAATCCGGATGGATGGCTGGTTGGATGTAAAATTATTCGGGCCGGTCCAGTTGTAAATGGTATTGGCTTGTGGCGTTGTGCTCATCACGATGGTATCGCCAATGCAATACGGACCGTTGATCTTGTTTAATTGTGTGAGTACGGGTTTCGGCGGCACATTAAAAGTCTGGGTAAAAACAGCAGTACAACCCTGGTCGCCAGTGGCAGTTAATGTAATTTTTTTATCGCCAAAAGAAGCATAAGTAATGGTAAAAGGTCCGTTGGCAGTAGCACTGGCGATGCTGGCCCCGGCGCCAAAATCCCAGTTTAAAGCAGTATAATCGGTAGAATTATTGGTGATGGTAAAACTTTGCTGCGGTGTACACAAACTATTGGGCGTAACCGAAAAGTTAAGTACCGGCGTTTTGCCGATAGGCGGCAGGGTGAAGGAAGCAGGATCACTTGTACAGCCGTTTTGGGTGATGGAAAGTGTATAAACGCCAGCCTGGTTATAATTGGTTAAAGGAATGGTTATGGTAGCGTCGTTAGAAGTAAATCCGTTCGGCCCTTGCCAAATGTATTTTGTTCCGGCTGCTTGTGCTGGTACCTGCAGCACTAAATTATCGCCCAGGCAATAGCTGTTTTTATTGGCAGAAATTACAGGCGGAGCGGGTTTAAGCGGAATATCAAAGGTTTTGTAAGCCACGGACACACAGCCTTGCGCACTGGTAGCCTGCAGCACCACCGTTTTGGTTCCGGGTGTAGCATAAGTGATGGTGTAAGGGCCTTCGCCGGTTGCAGAAGCTAAGCTGGCGCCATCGCCAAAAGTCCATTTTAAACTCGTATAATTGGTAGATTTGTTGGTAAAAGTAAAGGCCGGGGATGCAGTACAAGCATTATTGACCTGCTCATCTAATGCAACGGTAGGGCCTAAGAAAGTTCCGGTTCCACCGAAAGATATGGTAAAACCATTGTTTCCGTTAGATACATTATTAATCAGCAAAGCATAAACATGTCCTTGAATCATATCAACGTATTTTACAAAACCATCCTGGCCAGGTACGCATCCTTGTGATTCTGTAAAATCTGTTGAAGTTAAATTTAACCCTGTTTGGTTATAAAATGGTACACAATCTACACCACTTCCAATAGCACAACGGATTGCATTTGCCGCATTTACATTTGCCGCACTTCCGCTGGTACCAAGGTCATAAAAAACCCAGTCAATATCGTCAGTGGACACAGTAGGGTTGATATTGAAAGTTAACGTACCATTATTTGCTGCCGTCCATTTATACCAGGCTGTATTCGATTCTATTGATCCAGTTCCGCGATAAGTATCCATACAAGTTCCGGCAGATTCGCGGTTGTTTGCCCCGGCACCAGTTACATCATTTTGTGTAAAAGCATCTTTACTACATAGTACAGAAGCAGAACCATAATCTTGTCCGGCTTTTAAAATCGGATTATAATTATTGATACATAATTTAAAAGTGCCGGTATTATTATTAGCAGCACTTATACGAACATAATAAGTTTGGCCAATAGTTAAACCTCCTTTGTATAAAGTACTTACAGTAGTGCCGTTGGAGGTGGAGCCAATCATTTCAGCAAAGGTGGAGCAATCCGGCGTAGTATATAAGGCAATTAACGGTGAAGTAAGTGTTCCGTTGCCGTTTTCGTTTCCGGTAACAGAAATATTCACATCAAAAGCAACAGCGGTAAATTTAAACCAAACATCCTTACCGGCAGAAGGCCAGCTTTGTGCTTTTCCCAAACCGCCCGCTGTTGCACCTACGCTCGTGTAAGCAGCGGCCGCAGAACAAAAGCCGGACAGGTCTGTCAGCGTAATTGCTCCCGAACAATCATCATTTACCGGGGTCTGTGCTTTTAGGGCAACCGAAAAGCACATAAAAAAGACCGATAAAAGAAGTATGTGTAGTGATGTCTTCAACATTTTTTTCCGGCTGAAATCTGATCTAAAATAGAAAAAGCTCCGGCAAATACACGGAGCTTTTTCTAAAACAAATACAATATTGTTTTTACACAACTGTTTTTTGTTGCCTGCGGATGATATTTAAAGCACCGCCTGCTTTAAACCACTCGATCTGCGGTGCATTGTAAGTATGGTTCACCGGGAAAGATTCTTGTGAACCATCTGCATGGTGCAACACAACGGTTAACTGTTTGCCCGGAGCAAATTGGTTTAAACCGGTAATATCAAACGTGTCATCTTCCATGATTTTGTTGTAATCATCTTTATCGGCAAAAGTTAAGGCCAGCATGCCTTGTTTTTTCAAATTGGTTTCGTGGATACGGGCAAAAGATTTTACCAGGATGGCACGAACGCCCAGAAAGCGCGGTTCCATCGCGGCATGTTCGCGGGACGAGCCTTCGCCATAATTTTCATCGCCTACTACAATACTGCCGATTCCTGCTGCTTTGTAAGCGCGTTGTGTTGCCGGGACCGGTCCGTATTCTCCCGTAAGTTCATTTTTAACCGTATCTGATTTTAAGTTGAAGAAATTGATTGCGCCGATGAGCATATTATTGGAAATATTGTCTAAATGACCGCGGTATTTTAACCAGGGGCCAGCCATCGAAATATGGTCGGTCGTACATTTTCCTTTTGCTTTGATCAACAATTTCAAACCTAAAATATCTGTGCCTTCCCAGGCTTTGAAAGGGTCAAGGAGTTGTAAACGGTCAGAATCAGGACGAACCTTAACTTCAACTGTGCTGCCGTCAATCGCAGGGGCGAGGTAACCGGCATCTTCCACGGCGAAACCTTTGATCGGCATTTCGATACCTTGCGGCTCGTCGAGTTTTACCTGTTTCCCGCTTTCGTTGGTTAAGGTATCGGTCAACGGATTGAAAGTCAGGTCACCGGCAATGGCAAAAGCGGTAACGATTTCCGGTGAAGCAACAAAAGCATGTGTGTTCGGGTTGCCGTCATTACGTTTGGCAAAGTTGCGGTTAAAAGAAGTAATGATGGAGTTTTTGCGGGTCGGGTCGCTGGTATGACGAGCCCACTGGCCGATGCAGGGGCCGCAGGCATTTGCCAGAACCACACCACCGATCTGATCGAAAGTGTTTAAATAACCATCGCGGTCAACCGTATAACGGACCAGTTCCGAACCAGGCGTAACCGTAAATTCAGCCTTAGTTTTTAAACCTTTATTTATTGCCTGTGTAGCAATGGAAGCTGCACGGGTAATGTCTTCATAAGAGGAATTGGTGCAGGAACCGATCAAGCCAACTTCCAATTGGGCCGGCCAGTTGTTCTCTTTAACAGCATCTGCAAATTTAGAAATCGGCCAGGCCAAATCCGGCGTGAAAGGGCCGTTTACATAAGGTTCCAATTCAGAAAGGTTGATCTCGATCACCTGATCAAAATAAGCTTCCGGGTTTGCATAAACTTCGGGGTCACCGGTCAAATGTTCTTTGACCGCATTTGCAAGTTCTGCAATTTCACTGCGTTCTGTTCCGCGCAAGTAAACTTCCGATTTTTCATCGTAGCCAAAAATAGAAGTAGTTGCACCAATTTCTGCACCCATATTACAAATAGTTGCTTTTCCGGTTGCAGAAATGGAACGTGCGCCTTCGCCAAAATATTCTACAATCGCGCCAGTTCCGCCGTTCACGGTCAGGATACCGGCCACTTTCAGGATCACATCTTTGGCAGCCGTCCAGCCGGAAAGTTTTCCGGTCAGTTTTACACCAATCAGTTTTGGAAATTTAAGTTCCCAGGGCAGTCCGGCCATTACATCGCAGGCATCGGCACCGCCAACACCAATCGCGATCATACCTAAACCACCGGCATTTGGCGTATGCGAATCCGTACCGATCATCATGCCGCCCGGGAAAGCATAGTTCTCTAAAACCACCTGATGGATGATCCCGGCACCCGGTTTCCAGAAACCAATACCATATTTATTAGAAACGGAAGAAAGGAAATCGTAAACTTCTTTATTCTGGCTTTTTGCTGTGTCCAAGTCTTGTTCAGCACCAATTTTCGCCTGGATGAGGTGATCGCAATGAACAGTCGAAGGCACGGCAACCTGCGGCCTTCCGGCTTGCATAAATTGCAAAAGCGCCATTTGTGCCGTAGCATCCTGCATCGCTACACGATCTGGTGCAAAATCAACATAATCTACACCGCGTAGCAATTCCCGTGTTGGGTCTCCTGCAGAAAGATGGGAATACAAAATTTTTTCGGTCAAAGTGAGCGGTTTACCAACTGCTTTTCGGGCGGCTTCAATACGGCTGCCGTAGCGATTGTAAACCTGCTGGATCATATTTAAATCAAAAGCCATTTTATTGATTTTTATTGTTGAAGTAATTATTAAACCACCACTGTTTGAGGCGAATCTACAAAAATAACAAGTAAAAGAAGCAGTAGTTTTTTAAATGTGATTTGCGGTTTATGCTTTCCGCATGAAGTATTTGCACTTAGAGGCTTTTAAATGAATATCCTTTGTTGTGCCAATACTCCATTGCTTTCGGCAGCGCATATTCCAATCGCGGCCACGCTTTTAAGCTATCGTGAAACACAACGATGGAACCATTGCTGCTTTTATCCACCACATTTCGGTAACATTTCCCGGGGGAAAGATCTACGTTAAAATCCCCGCTTAGAACATCCCACATCATGATCTCATAACTCTTTTTCAGGATGGCCAATTGTGATCTTTTTGCCCGGCCATACGGCGGCCTGAATAAGTCAGACCGTGTCAATTGATTGCATTTTTCTATATTTTCCAAGTAAGTTTCATCCGCCGTGTTCCAGCCTTTTAAATGGTTAAAAGTATGGTTGCCAATGGTATGCCCGCCTGCTTTTACGGCTTCAAAAATTTTAAAATGTTTTTGCACATTGTCCCCAATACAAAAAAAAGTGGCTTTTGCCTGGTATGCTGCTAAAATTTGCAGCACAAAAGGCGTAACTTCCGGGATCGGCCCGTCATCAAAAGTTAAATAAATACAGCGTTCTGCCCGGCTTTTGTTCCAAGTTAAACCCGGATAAATCCATTTTAGCCAAACAGGCGTTTTTACAAGATAAGGTATTTTCATGGGTAGCTGTATTTAAGTTTGATGTATAAAAAAGGGTGCTAAAAGAAGCATAACAAGTGGCTTGTGCTATCCGTAAAACAGATAACAAAGATAATTTCCTTACTTTGCAATACTATAAATAAAATTTCATCAGCGTTTAATGGAGCAGGATAAATTGAAAATTGCCGTAATTGGCGGAGGAAGCTGGGCGACTGCCATTATCAAAATACTGACTGATAATATTGTTCCAAAAGAAATTTTTTGGTGGATGCGGAACGAAGAAACATTACAATACATCCGCAAGTTCAGGCACAATCCTAAATACCTCAGTTCGGTTGAAATTTCTGTGAAGCCAAAACACTTGTCTACAAATTTAAAAGAAACCATTAAAAAAGCAGATGTTATACTGTTGAATGTTCCGGCTGCGTTTTTAAAAGATGCATTGCAAGGAATTACTGCTGCTGATTTTAAGGATAAAAAAGTTATATCTGCCATAAAAGGTATTGTGCCGGATGAAAACCAAATTGTGGGCGATTTTATCCATCAGCATTATCAGCTTCCGTTGGATTATTTTTTGGTTTTGAGCGGACCATGCCATGCCGAAGAAATCGCACTAGAAAAGCTGTCGTACTTAACATTGGCTTCACAGGACAAAAAACTGGCAACCGGCCTTGCAGCGTGTTTTAATACACGATATATCAAAACCAATATTTCGGATGATATTTACGGAACGGAGTATGCAGCCGTACTTAAAAATGTTTATGCTATTGCAAGCGGAATTTGCCATGGCATGGGTTATGGTGATAATTTTCAGGCTGTATTGATTTCCAACGCCATCCGCGAGATCAAGCGTTTTGTTGATGTCGTTCATCCGATCAACCGGGATATCAACGAATCAGCTTACCTGGGCGATTTACTCGTTACTGCTTATTCGCAATTTAGCCGCAACCGCACTTTTGGCAACATGATTGGCAAAGGCTATACCGTAAACTCGGCACAATTGGAAATGAACATGATCGCGGAAGGTTATTATGCAGCAAATTGTTTACAGGAAGTCAACAAAAAGTATCATGTTGAAATGCCGATCAGTAAGGCTGTTTATGCCATTTTGTATCAAAAAAGCAATCCGGTAACAGAAATGAAACAATTGGCAGAACTATTGAGTTAATGTAGTTAATCACTTAAATTAAAGTCATGAAAAAGATCAAAATTCTGTTACTGTCCGCCGCCGTATTATTTACTGTTCAATCTTACGCACAAAATACCGGAAAAGGTAAAGTTGGGACAGCCATTAATAAAGCAGGAAATAAAACAGCCGAAGTTGCCGTAAAAGGAGCAGCAGCAATTACGGATAAAACTTATAAAGATAAAGTTGCACCCGGCGGCGAAAAAGTTTATATTGATAAGCACGATAAAACTTTTTACGTAGATAAAAAAGGCGCTAAAGTTTATATTTCAAAATCAAAGCTGATTGATAAACCAGCCAATTAATTTTTCAGGTTTAATTGCCAGTAAAAAATGCCCGGGCACTTGTTCGGGCATTTTTATGCTTGCTGTTTTTTGGGCGATAAAAGAAGCATGTAAAATCGAAGAATTATTCATGCAATCAATTTTGATACATGATCTAAAAAACAACGATGATGAAAAATTGCATACTCTTTGGTGCTTTGCTTTTATTTACAATTGTATTTTCAGGTTGCAATGATCAATCGCCTGTAAAAAATAAAATTGAAGGAAGTTGGCTTTCTGAAGATGGAAAGGCCCGGTTAAAAATCACCGGGAAAGATTTTACTTTGGATGAAGGCGACGGACCGATTGCCGAAAGTTATTTTGTAAAAGGCGACACGGTTTTTACATCTTACGAAGGCAGCCAGCCTTTTACCAAATTTGTGATCAAAGATTTATCGGATAAAAGTTTAACATTGGTTTATCCTGATTCTGCTTCTGTAAAATTTATCCGTTAACAAAAAAGCCTCCGGATATTTCCGAAAGCTTTTTTAACTAAACTAAACTAAAAACTATACTGATAAAAACAGTATGACTGTTTTAAAACCTCCTGCGGCGTTCGCCGCGGTCTTCCCTGCTTTTGCCAGAAAAATCACGGAAACCACTACCGCCGCTTCCGCTGTAGCTGCGTTCACGTCCGCCGTCACGTCTCTCCCTGCTTCCGCCTTCCCTTCTTTGATAGCCACCGCCAGAAGGCCTTGAGCCACCACGGCTTTCGCCGCCTTCAGCATCGCCGGTAAGTTCAATCCGTACATCACGTCCCTGGAAATTGACGTCCTTAAAAGCTGTAATTACTTGTTGCGCTTCGTCATTTGGCACTTCAAAGAAAGAATATACGCCTTTTACGTCTATTTTTCCAACACTGCGGCCATTGATCTTGCTGGTGTTGCAAATGTAACCCAATAGGTCCCCGCGGGTGAAATTATCTACCGAACCGAGGTTGATAAACAAACGCGTAAAATCAGATTTCATGCCGGTACGGCCAAAACGCTCGCCGCTTTCGCTGCGTACACGTGTTTCATCAGCCGAAGCATTTAAATCAGGGGCGTTTTTATAATACTCAAGGAAACGGTTAAACTCCAAAGAAGCAAAACGTTTGATGATATCTTCCTTGCTCAGTTCTTTAAACTCGTCCATAATGCGCGGGATATACTGATCGATCTGCTGATCGTTCACGGCTACATTATGTACTTTATGCACCAGGCCAAAAAGTTGTTTTTCGCAAACGTCAAAACCGGTCGGGATTTCTGCTTTAACGAATTTTTTACCTAATACACGTTCAATCTGGCGTATTTTGCCAATTTCTTTTCCGTTGATGATAGCGATAGAAATACCGGTTTTACCGGCACGGCCGGTACGGCCGCTACGGTGGGTATAATTTTCGATCTCGTCTGGCAAAGAATAGTTGATAACGTGCGTAACATCGTTTACGTCAATTCCGCGGGCTGCAACATCGGTAGCGATCAACAATTGTAAGCTGCGGTCGCGGTAACGTTTCATTACTTTATCGCGCTGTTGTTGCGATAAATCGCCGTGCAAAGAATCGGCATTGTAACCGTCTTTGATCAATGATTCGGCAATTTCCTGCGTTTCAATTTTGGTACGGCAAAAAACGATACCAAAAATTTCCGGGTTAAAATCAACAATGCGTTTAAAAGCGGCATATTTATCGCGTGCTTTCACCACATAATATTCGTGTTCAATGTTAACATTCCCGGTATTTTTGGTGCCCATCGTGAGCTCAAAAGGATCGGTCATGTAGTTTTTGGCGATGCGGCGCACTTCTGCTGGCATCGTGGCCGAGAACAGCCAGGTTTTTTTCTCTTCGGGGGTGGTGGACAGGATTTCGTTAATGTCTTCCTGGAAACCCATGTTCAGCATTTCATCTGCTTCATCCAAAACAACAAACTGAATGTTTGAAAAATCAATGGCTTTACGGCCAATGATATCCAGCATACGTCCGGGTGTAGCAACAACAATCTGCACGCCGCGTTTGATTTCGCGGAGCTGATCCATGATGCTGGAACCACCGTAAACTGCCACAACTTTAACGTTGGGCATGTTTTTGGAATAACTTTTAATGTCGCTTGTAATTTGCAAACACAACTCGCGGGTTGGGCAAAGAATTAAAGCTTGGGGTTTGTTCTGATCAAAGTCGACCAGTTCTAATAACGGCAGTCCGAAGGCGGCGGTTTTTCCGGTCCCTGTTTGGGCTAATCCGACAAAATCGTTGCTGCCTGTTAACAAAACCGGAATTGATTGTTCCTGGATTGGCGTAGGATTTTCAAATCCTAAATCAGAGATGGCATTAACAATATCATGACGGATTCCCAGTTCAATAAATGGGTTCATGATGTAAATAACGAACTTAGCTACATTGCTAAATCTGCCGCAAAGCTACTATTATTACTTTTTATTCCAAACACTGCCATGATTATGATTTTGAAGTGATAAATCCGCCTGGTAAAAACTTAAGGGCATCTCTAAAAACCCGTATTATTTGTTTGGCCTCACCTTTAATTCCTCTCCATTGGAGAGGAAAGGGAGCGTTTTAGGGATGCCCTTAATGCTTCTTTTATCACCTAAAAACCAACGTCATGAAAAAGTTTTCTTTGCAGTAACATTTCTCTGCTGCATATTGCTACAAATTGCATCGGTGCAGTCTGTAAAATCATCTTTTGATACCGGCCAAAATGAACAAATTTGTTTTACCGCTTTTGTTAAACACAGAAGTAAGCAAAACACATAAAAATGACCGGTAAAAGAAGTATATAAAAAACATTGAAAAAAATCAGGGCAAGTTCTTAACCTCTATCTATGCTTCTTTTAGCACCCATATTTATGTTGTTTTCATCCTGGTAAAGTTGTAGGTTTTTAGCTGATAAAGGAAGGTTTATTCTCTTCATAGTCGTGAACTGCTTATAAACCTTAAAAATTTTAATTTTTATTCAGTTCCCCTTCTATTCGTTCCTGCAATTCATTCTTGAACGTTTCATCAAGTTTCATTTCCCCGTGTTGAGAGGCATGAAACAACCCTTTTACCATTTTATTGATTGCAATACTTTGCTGCTCAAATACCCTGCAAACGGAACAACCTGCCAAATGGATCTTTAATTCCAGTTTCTCACGAAGTGTCAATGTGCCAACCTGCTTCTTTTCAATCAAAAAAGTGGCCTGTTTACAGTTGTAGGCAATTTTTTTGATCTCGTCTTTATTTAACTCTTCCATATTTAGTTTATTTAAATCCAGTTTTTTTGAAGGCAAGCCCGGAGGTTGAGCTTAGCCCGATGAACGATCACCCAAAAATTTGCGGCAGAAACCTTCAATTCAGTACAAATATTAGCTGTGGATTCATCATCAATATGTTTCATGGTAAATACCGACAACCAAAGTGCAGGCAATTTCTGCATACACTTTTGTAAGATTTGGTTAAACTCTTTATTGATGACCGGATCCTGTTCTATGCCAAATTCCTTTGGTTGATGCGTTGCGTTCCAATGTCCGTCTTCCGGATTAAAAAAATCCTGCTGCCCTTGTCCTGCTTCTTTTACATTGTTTTTTTGGCCAAGGCGGGAAGCATTTTTCCTGTAAACATCTACCACTTTATTTTTTAAAATTGCAGTGAGCCAGGTACGTTCAGAACTGTTCCCTTTGAATTGCGCCATCCTTTCCAACGCAGCCAAAAAAGTTTCCTGAACCATATCTTTGGCCAATTCTTCGTTATTGAGCCGGGCAATGGCATAAGTAAACAAATAATCTGCATGTAAAACCACCCACTGCTGCGGGTTGAGCTGGTTAACATCCGACAAATTTGCTATCGTGGTTTTATTGCCAAACATAGTACGTTTTTGTATTTTTTTGACAGAAGGGACAAGTTCATTGGTCTGCACAATCCTAATCTAAAGATGGTCAATTTAAATCATTAGTCGTGCCGCTGTTCCAATCCTTACAATTTTTCATAAATTTATTGTAAGGTTTTAATTCTTTAAACGACAAAGGGTTAAAAATCAAAACAAAAGCAATGAAATCAATAAAAATATTTATCCTGGCTGCATGCCTTGCAACAGCAGGATTGGTTTCCTGGATCGTTTCCGGTGATCAAACTAAAATCAACTTAAAAAACAACAATACGTTTAAGGGCTTTGCAGTAATTGAGTTGTTTACTTCCGAAGGCTGTTCAAGTTGTCCTCCTGCGGATGAACTGGTGGAAAAGATCCAAAAAGAAAGCAATAACCTGCCGGTTTACATTCTTTCTTTTCATGTAGATTATTGGAACCGCTTAGGCTGGAAAGATGTGTTTAGCAACGCGGCTTATTCTAAAAGGCAAAATCAGTATGCACAATGGCTAAACCTGCAGTCTGTTTACACACCGCAAATAGTGGTGAACGGCCGGAAAGAATTTATCGGGTCTGAAGAAGCAACCCTGCGGAATGCCATCAAAAGCAACCTGCAAAAAACTCCTTCCGTGGCTTTGTCTTTAAACAATTTAAAAATCAACAAAGACCAGGTAAACCTGCAATATCAAATAGAAGGCACCGTTGGAAAAACGTCGCTTTTGCTGGCATTGGTACAAAAATCAGCAACCACAAAGGTAAAAGGAGGTGAAAACGGAGGCCGCACTTTATCGCATGTTCAAATTGTGCGCAACTTGCAAACGGTTGATTTAAACGAAAAAAACATTGGAAGTGCAACTGTTACTATTCCTTCAACCTTAAACAATCAAAGTTTGGAAGTGGTTGCTTTTTTGCAAAACAACAGTAATGGAGAAATTTTGGCAGCGGCTAAAGCTGGTTTAAGTTCATCGGTTGCCATAGATAAATCAGTTTCAAAATAATAAATTTAAAGGATACTGTTTTTAGCCGTATAAAAGAAGCATCCAAAATCATAAAACCGACAGGTGCCAAAACCCCTTTAAAAAACATGAAAGTCATCAAAGAAAAACATTCACTGATTATGCGGTGGACACATTGGGTCAATTTTCCCATCCTCACCATTATGATCTGGAGCGGAATGCTGATCTACTGGGCAAGTGATACGTATTCCATCACTTTTTTCGGTCATACTTTTGTCCATTTTTTCCCGGAATGGTTTTACAAGTTGCTTCGCATTCCGCAGCGTTTGTCGGAAGGGATGGCTTTTCATTTTTTGTTTATGTGGTTTTTTACCCTGAACGGAATATTTTATATGCTATACACCCTAATTTCGGGTGCATGGCGGGAACTTATCCCTAACAAACATTCTTTTAAAGAAGCCTGGCTGGTGGTATTGCACGATCTCCATATCCGCAGAACGGCACCTCTGCAAAATAAATACAATGCTGCCCAGCGCATTGCTTATTCTGCAATTATCATAATGGGTTTTGGTTCGGTTATTACGGGTTTGGCTATTTATAAACCGGTACAGTTCTATTGGTTAACGTGGATTTGCGGCGGCTATCATTTTGCCAGGATATTGCATTTTGCCCTGACCATTGGTTACGTTTTATTTTTCATCATTCATGTGGTACAGGTGATTTTGGCCGGATGGAACAATTTCAGGTCGGTAGTTTCGGGTTTTGAAGTGATAGAAGAAAAACCTGTTTTACCAATGAAAGATTTGCCCTTAAAAGATGACGTAAATCCGGCCATTAATAATTTATAAATATAAATCCACTTCAATATTATTTATATGGAAACTTCAAATAATAAAACCCAAGAAAACAAAAAGGAATTGACGGTTGAGCAAAAGATCAAGCGGCGTAATTTCATATCGTTTTCAACCTTTTTTGTTCTGGGTGGAGCGGCGTTTGGCGGCTGGAAATGGCTGTATCATTCTCCCGAAGAAACAGCAGGCATTACCGCAGGTGCGCGCAAACCATTGCGCCGTGCACTAAATCAAACAGAACTTTTTTTCCGGAAATTTTACAACAATAACCACGAAGTCAAGACCTATCCCAAATCTATGGCCGCAAAAAAAGTTCGTGTAAACAGTGATATTGGGATAGATGACGAAGGCTTTAAGCCGGAAAACTGGCAATTATCCGTTGTGAAAAGCAAGGGCGAAATTTTAAAAGTTACCATGGAAGAAATTAAAGCTTTGCCCAAAACAGAAATCGTTTATGATTTTAAATGTGTGGAAGGCTGGGACCAGATCCAACATTGGGCAGGTGTAAAATTTTCAGATTTTGTGGATCACTTTAAACTCAACGAACAAGCAAAAATGCCCTACATTAGTATGGAAACACCAAACGGGGAATATTACGTTGGCCTGGAAAGCGAAAGTGCCCTGCATCCGCAAACTTTATTGGCTTACGAAATGAACGACCAACCGATAGGATTGGAACATGGAGCTCCGCTGCGTTTGATCATCCCGGTTAAATATGGTATCAAAAACCTGAAAAGGATAGGGAAAATCACGTTCGGCAACCAGCGCCCAAGAGATTACTGGGCCGAGCAGGGATATGATTATTATTCGGGCTTGTGATATTTAGTTGATGCCCGATTTGTCATCCTGGACTTGTTTGTTTGTCATCCTGAACCCGTTTGTCATCCTGAACTTGTTTCAGGATCCCTCTTGCATAAACACAACCTTTCATGTGGGATGCCGAAACGAGTAATCGGCATGACAGATTTTGTCATCCTGGACTTGCATACCATCCTGGACTTGTTTGTCATCCTGAACTTGTTTGTCATCCTGAACTTGTTTCAGGATCCCTCTTGCATAAACACAACCTTTCACGTGGGATGCCGAAACAAGTTCGGCATGACAGATTTTGTCATCCTGAACTTGTTTCAGGATCCCTCCTGCATATTCGCAGCCTTTTTGGTGGGATGCCGAAACGAGTAATCGGCATGACAGATTTTGTCATCCTGGACTTGTTGTCATCCTGAACTTGTTTCAGGATCCCTCTTGCATCATCGCAGCCTTTTTGGTGGGATGCCGAAACGAGTTCGGCATGACAAAAAGGATCAGGTTTTAATCTCATCCTTCAAATCCTTCATTGTTGGATTCACAGATTCTATTAATGCTATTTTCCAGGGACGATGCCAGTTTTTTAATTGTTTTTCCCGGTCAATCGCATTTGAAATAAAAGGGAAATATTCATAATAAACCAAGTCGTAGCAGCGATACCTTTTAGTAAAAACAGAACCTTCTCCATTGCTGTGCTGCCAAATCCTTGTTTCAAGATCGCTGGTTACACCAATGTAAAAAGTAGTGCGGTATTGGTTAGACATAATATAAACGTGCCCTTGTTTGTTCATTTTATCAATTTAATGACTGATTGTATAGTCTTTTTGTCATCCTGGACTTGTTTGTCATCCTGAACTTGTTTCAGGACCCCTCTTGCATGGACACAACCTTTTTGGTGGGATGCCGAAACGAGTTCGGCATGACAAAACACCTGAACATGATTGTCGTCCTGAACTTGTTTGTCATCCTGAACTTGTTT
>JAABUQ010000820.1_pt1 | contig 71846 bp, 71 predicted proteins | sample 5560001 | NCBI WGS metagenome assembly JAABUQ01 (sample SAMN10711888, study PRJNA513371) | rock metagenome | isolation source: Antarctica rocks | place: Antarctica: Victoria Land, Finger Mt nord | collected 2015-12-18 | reverse complement strand
TAACTCCGGACAACGCTTGCCCCCTACGTATTACCGCGGCTGCTGGCACGTAGTTAGCCGGGGCTGGTTGCTGAGGTACCGTCCGCTCTCGTCCCTCAGTAAAGCAGTTTACGCTCCGAAAAGTGTCATCCTGCACGCGGCGTTGCTCGTTCAGGGTTGCCCCCATTGACGAAAATTCCTCACTGCTGCCCCCCGTAGGAGTCTGGGCCGTTCTCAATCCCAGTGTGGCTGATCATCCTCTCAGACCAGCTACTGATCGTCGCCTTGGTAAGCTGTTACCCCACCAACTAGCTAATCAGCCGCAGGCCCAGCTTGAGGCATCCCTGACGGGACTTTGCTCCTGCGAGCGTATGCGGTCTTGTCCCCGATTTCTCGGGGGTATTCCTCACCTCAAGGTAGGTACCCACGTGTTACTCACCCGTCCGCCACTCCCTCTCACCGAAGCGAGAGGACGTTCGACTTGCATGTGTTAGGCACGCCGCCAGCGTTTATCCTGAGCCAGGATCAAACTCGCCATTCATAATGTATATGCAATCTCTCTATGGAGATATGCGGTTCATTTTGGTGACAAGCTCATCACTCGCTTGACAGGTTAATGTTGTTTGTTCTTTTGTTTCCTTACCGCTCTTCAGTTGTTCAAGTACTTCCTTGCATTCTCCTAAGTGCGGCGCACTAGTCACCAGGTGACATTAGAGAATGTTTTTCAAGGCGTCATATTTCCGATACTTTCGCATTCGGTGCGCCGTCCAGTTTCCTGTTGGGCGCAAGTGAGATAATATCACTGGTTGCGTATCCTGTCAATAGTTTTTCTTACAAGTTTCAAAGCTGTTGCAAGATCGACAAAAATGGAGGCGTTCATAAGCTACTTTATGGTGATCGTGAATGGGAATTCGGCGATGTACATGGGGCACATTTGACCTGCTTTGCAAAGTGCCCGACTGTGGAATTCGAGTTGAGTTGTGCCAGCAGTTTTAGCTGTGAAACGCCATACGCAGACGTTATCTGTCTTCAATGCGTAGCCAGCGGGTTGCTGAAGTTCGAGTGAGCCCTGGGAAGCAGTTGGTCCTGTCCAGCTTTGACCAAAGGGAAGGCGAATCTCTACTACGTCGCCAACGTGTGCTGGAATCGTCGATTTTGTATCAGTGGGCTTCACCAGTACATTCGCTGCTGATGGAGCCGTATTTACCACAAAGTCACTGGGGCAACCATGAGCAGTTCCATATCCCTTTACTGCTGTTGGTGAAGGGGTGACAGGGCTACTCGCACTTCCACCTGTGCTACTAACATTCGAGCCGCAAGCTGTAAGAATACATATAAGCACGAGTAAAGAGGCCGAGAGGAATAGCGATGGTAGCGTGCGACCATTACCACGAGTGCTATGAGCGATACGCATTATATAAACTCCTTTTGTACTGTTATCTTCGGGTGGTACAGCCCGTCCTCTGTCAAGACGTTTCCCTATAACCAAAAGTTCCCGGTAGTGAAAATGCCCCGTTTGCTATCCAGGCATAGAAATCCGATGGATTTCAACAACATAACGCGGCTATGCAAGGTGTGTAGGGGTGTCATTCATGACACCCACGTTGGTCTTATTGGAAACGCGGAAACGCGGGTGTCATTCATGACACCCCTACATAGAGTGGGAGGATAGGGAAGCAAGCATGACCAGGAGTTCTTCGGTGTCAGTGAGGAAGCGTTGTGGTGTGAGGACCTGGTGTACGAGTCCCAGGCGCATCGCCTCTTTCGCGGTGAGCGTCTCACCACTCTGCATCAGACGCGTCGTCGCCTCTTGCCCAATAGATGCAGGAAGATAGGTAGAGAGGGCGCAGGGAAAGACCTTTGCGTTCACCGCAGGCAAACGGAACGTGGCGTCTTCGCGCGCAACCACTGTATCACACAGCGCGGCCAACTCACAGCCTGCACCAAAGGCATTTCCCTTGACGAGCGCAATTATTGAGATTCCTTGTGTATGTAACTCTTCAAAGGCTGCACAGGTATCTGCGGCGATATGGAGCAGTTGTGTACGTTTATTGTCAGAGTCATCTGGTAGATCGACACCGGAACAGAAGGCGCGTTCGCCTGTACCTGTGAGGACGAGAAGACGTGGTGGCTGCTGAATCGCGTTGCGAGTTGTTGTTGTTAGTTGCTCAAGCATCTCTACCGTGAGAGGGTTAAGTGGCGGTCTATCAAGAATGAGCCAAAGCAGTTGTTTACGCAAGCGAACATGTACATTCGACATATATCATCCTTATAAAATAAAGAAAAGCGTATACTTGAGGATGGAAACATGGCGACCCCTGGTCGCCATGTTTCCATCCTCAAGTATACGCTTTTCTTTATTTCCCTGCAAAGCTCGCCTTGCGCTTCTCGGCGTTTGCAGCAATACCTTCTTTGGCATCCTCGCTCTGAAAGCAGAGTTGTTGTAACTCTCGTTCGATAGCTAGAGCCTCGGACAGGGATACTTCTGAGCCAGATTGTACAGAGCGTTTGATGCGTCCGACCGTCTTGGAGGCGCGGTTAGGTGGACAGAAACTCTTCGCATAGGCCATAACCTGATCCCAGTAGTTCTCGGCCTCGTAGATGTAATTTATCAGACCTAACTCCTGAGCATCTTCAAACGTCATAAGCTTGCCCTCAGTCATCAGTTCAATGGCCTTATTCTTTGGTAGAGCGCGGGCCAGGCGTTGTGTGCCGCCTGTGCCAGGAAGAACACCAAGATTGATCTCAGGAAGTCCAACCTTACTACTAGCGCTTCGGCGTGCGATGCGGATATCGCACGCCATTGCGATCTCTAGCCCACCGCCGACGGTGTGTCCATTGAGTGCGGCGATGACGAGCTTGGGTGTCTGTTCAAGCCGTATTAACGTCTCGTTGGCATGCAGACAGAAACAGTATTTGTATGTTGGGCTGACGGAGTTCAGCATGCTGATCTCGGCACCTGCGCTAAAGAACTTCTCACCTGCTCCACGGAGCAGCAGCACATGCACATTCTCATCGAAACGTGCCTCCAGAATCGCCTTGTCGAGTTGTCGCATCATCTCGTAGCTGTAGGTGTTCGCGGGTGCGTTGGAAAGTTCAATGATGGCGATGCCATCGGTCACGGTGTAGTTTACCAGTGTTCGCTCTGTAGTTGTGGTCATGTTTGAGCTTCCTTTCGTGTGGCGTAGTCATCCAGCACATCATCATCCTTGACATGCTCAAAAGGTGTATGACAAGTGTTACAATAATACTGCACCGTCAGCAATTGCTGACCGAACAGAGAAAACAGTTCAGTATCATGCGAGCCACAATAGGGGCAGATTACCTGCGCGCCTGGCGTTGTCAGCTCGCTGGCATTATATCCCATCTCCATCTGCGTCACCTATACCTCCTCGAATACGGATGTTGACAATGCAACCTGAATACATTTCTCGTGGGAGTTTCGTTCATGACACCCACATTGGGCTTGTAGAGCATTTACAGGGTGTCATGAATGAGATTCCTACACAGATTGTCTTCTCCGTTGTCAAATTATTTTTGTTAAAGACCATCTTCTCGCCACGGTATCCCATTGAGACCAGGGCAAATCCTCAGTAAGTTCCCATTGCTTTGTGGTGGCATTGAACAAGGCCGGAACTGTAAATCCTACAGCACTAAGAACGGGCATGACCTTTTGTAGATAGCGGTTCCGTAGTTGGTCGGGCGTGGCGTCAATGATGCCTTCTTGATACAGTTGCTGCATCGTGGAATCATCGTTGGGACCAAACCAGCATAGGGTCTCGTTCCAGAGGCGTTCGATTGATGCTGCAAGTGTTCTATGTACCGCGCCACCAGCCTTGCCGAGCCGACGTACCCATCCCTCGCCATGCATGGCGTGAATGCGCTCCTCTTGCATGATCTTACGCGATCTTTGACGAAGTGGCTCATAGGTTGAGTTCTGCGCTGCCTCAAAGAAGGTTGTGAGGGCAGTATCAAACAAAAAATTTGTTGCTACAAAGTCCGACCAGCTCTCAAAATCCTTGTCGAGGAAGGCGAGGTGATAGTGAAGTGTGCGCGTCTCTGGCTCGACCTGAGTAGGATCTGCCTCAGCCTGTACGAAGTCGTCGAGCAATGGATAGAGTGTACGCGCGTGCCCTAGTTCATCTTGCGCCATAGCGGCGGCTGCAACCGCGGCTTCCAATGCTGGTGCGCCATTACACCAGTATGCATAGCGTCGTCCCACTGCTTGCTTGTTATCCGCCAGCGATGAAAGGATGGCGAACAATGCGGGATGATCGGTTCGGGTGCGGGTGTTCATCTATGTTACCTTCCTCTTACGACCCAATCACTGTGACAATGCTGTCACGTGGCACAATCACCATCTCAACCCAACTGAACTCATCGTAGATACTGCGTGCGTAGACTTTTGCTAGTTCCACGTCGTCGGCCATTACATTGCCGATTTCGTGAAGCGGCTCTTCGTATTTGCGGCGTGCATAGACATGCCAGACAGCACTCGCGTTGAGGCTTTCGCGGCGCGTTGTTTTCTCGTCATCCTTGGAGGTATTAATGGTGTTTGTGTCGCTCATGCCGATATTCCCCAAGTGCGCATAATATCGATACCTTCTTCACTCAGCCGTGCCTTTGTCCACACGGGGTCCCAGACAATATCAATATGCACAGCGCGCACGCCTGGCTCTTGTAAAAGGCGTTCACGGATATCGGCCATGATGAACTCGGTCGCGGGACAACCCATCGCAGTCAGGGTGAGCTTGATGTTTACCATGCCATCATGTTGAGTAAGATCGACAATCAGGCCCATATCTACGACGCTAATCGGCAGTTCTGGGTCCATTACGTCGCGTAGGGCATCCCATAGGGCTGGACATGAAGTGTCATTGGCCGGAAGTGTTTGTAGAGAAGGATATGTTGTTGTCATGCGTCTTGCTCCAACTGGCGCAGCATGTCTTTCTTGCCACGCTGGATCATGGCGACAAACTCTTCGTTCTTGGGTCCGCGCTCCTTCCAGCGGGCCATGACATCGCTCCACCCGCAGGGGCCATCCTCAAGGTGCCAATGCTTGGCCTTCACGTCAAAATGGGCCGGGAAGGGGCAATCTATCACATACTTCTTTTGCTCTTCATCAAAATGAGCGGGAACCTTAAGTTGAAGTTCGTTACACAGTGGGACTGCGGTTGACATCCAAATCTGGCGTAGTTCGTCGTTGCTGTGTCCCTTGAAGCCATAGTCAAGTTGTTCACTGTGCTTCTTCATGTCGTCGGGCAAACCAAACCACTCGACAGTGAGCAAGAACATCCAATCGACGGCCTTCTGCAGTGCCTCATGCCCACTGTTATCTTTGTTCAGTTTGCGCATACCCTGCTCACCATGTCGCAGGTGGAAGGTCTCTTCCTTATCAACCTTGACGAGGGCGCGCTTCCAGGGGCCAAAAGTTGTACTTTGATAGACATCGCCAAGCAGCGTATAGCCAGCTCGATCATAGAAAGCGTTGGCAACAATCAGTTCGACCCAGCTATCCAGAGGAACATCAAAGGCATAGGGATATTTGAAGTCGCGTGGGTCGCGCTCAAAAATGAGCTTCTCGGTATCTACGCCGAGGTCACGCATTAGACGATAGGCGATGTGGGCGTGACCCATCTCGTCCTGTAAAATGGAGATGGCGGAACCAAAGGCATTCAAAGAGGGGGCATAAGTTGCGGCATTATAGTACGCAGGTGTGCTAATCAATTCTGTATCGGCAGAGACTGTGAGGATGCGCTTGATGCCTTCCAGGTAGACCGGACTCATGTGATCGACAGACTCAACAAGTTGCTGTTTACGGATGCGGGTTAACAGAGCTTCTTCGCTCTGGAGTATCGGTGTTATAGCAGCCATAAGTGTCACTCCTTTAGAATTGGACGACCCTCTCTTATTTTCATATCTCCATATGGATATATCAAATTGTACGTTATAACATTCAAAAAGTCAAGGTGAGAGGGAAGAGACAAGGAAGCAGACAGGCCAGCATCTGTCGGGTGCTGGCCTGTCTGCTTCCTTGTCTCTTCCCTCTCGTTAAATACCCATGATTTTGTAGATGTAGTTTTGTGTCTCGGCAGGCATGCAGCGGAGCCAGCCACCTCCACAACTATTGGTGGCAGCCGCCACATTTCCACTGCCCGCGTTATAGGCGGCAAGCGCCTTCGCGTAGTCTCCACCGTACTGGTTGGAGTAGGATGCCATGAGCTTGGCGGCACCACTTAGTGCCTGAATAGGATCATAAGGGTTGATACCAAGGCCAGCAGCGGTACCCGGCTCAAACTGGGCAATGCCTACTGCACCTGCGCCAGAGGCTGCACTCGGATTAAAACCGCTCTCCGCGAAAATTTGACGTTCGAAATAATCCGGCGATATGCCTGCATCGATTGCGTCCTGGCGCGCAATGGCGACATACTGATTCGTTGGCAAGGCTATGGGAGGTGCTAATCCTGCCGGAGTACCATTTGGAGTAACGGGATTCGTTTGTGCCATCTGTGTTGCTGTTGCATTATGTGAAGATATAGTCCAACCCTGCTGTTGCGTATTCGCCCAATTTACTACATTGCTCAAGATATGGTAGGTACTCTGACCATCATCAAGCGGGGCCAGGGAGAGCAGTGTTACTACCAGAAAGAACAGAGCCGTTCCCAGGGCAAGACCGTGGCGTGTGCGTCGGCGCATGCGTCTGGTCGGTGTGACTATCTCTGGCAACATCTTTGTATGTTTCCTGCTGCCTGGTATGACTAGAAGCTGATCTGTCTTCTTGGGATTGGGAACGAGAGGCTGCGTTAAAGGTTGCGTTGGGGGTATTAAAGGTTGTGTTTTAGGAATATCGTATAACGGTCGTGTTGTAACCGGAAATAGCTGGTCAGTGTTGACTGGATATAATTCTATAGTTGGAGTGTTACCTAGTAACTTTGTAGTGGATGGGGAACCGCTATACATATCAGAAGAATGCTCCTCCATCACACCAGCAGCGGAATCGCGCTGAAACGATGGAAGAGAACGAAACTGTGGCATAAACTACCTCATTAACTACGCTACATTGTACACTTATTTCTGTCGAGTCTACTTACATACAACGTACCACGTCAATTTTTGGAATACAGAGTTACCAAAAGTAATATAGATATTTATTGATTGATATAAGTGAACTTTTCAATGCAAGAGTATACATAAAAATGAGAAGAAACACATTGAGAAGCCACAGTACAATAAGCTCTGTACTGTGGCTTCGCGTCTGTTGAGACAAAGCGTGTAGGCTGAGCAGGGCTTAGCGATTGTGCAATGCTGCAGCGATAACTGCAAAAAGCACAATGACCAGGATAATAGCGAGTACAATTGCTATGATAGGGAGAATGAGTACAGCTAATGTTGCCCTTCCACCGCTTAAGCGATGTACGCCCATAGTCATGAATATCTGGAGAACGATGCCGTAGATGCCCAATGCAAACGCGATAAGCCCTCCGACAAAGGGGATCAAGCCTAATACGCCTTCAGCAATGGTGAGTGGCACATAAAACAGGAGGTAACAGTAGGCAAATGCCAGGAATGTGCCCTGACCCCCAAAAGCCTTGGCGAGCAGGTGGTAGATGCCCACGCCAATGAAGAAGCCTATTGGAGTGAGAACGATGTAACTAAACGGAAGGCCATTGAAAATTCCCCTCAATCTGGCTATTGTCTCGGGTGGGATGTTTTGACCATTCAACGCCGAAGCAAATGTCAAATTGAAAAAAGCGAAGCCAAAAAGCACGCTAAGAATGGCGACAGCAATCAATTGCACCCATATAATATTCCACGCGGCTTTGCCTTGCTCTGCTGCGAATACCGCTGCTCCTGGCTTGCTCACCACTCTTATATACTGGCTGGGAAGTTGACGAATGGCCTCTCCAAGTGGAAGCGGCGTACTGGCAGGGGGCATGTTGGGGCTATAGCCAGGAGGCGCGCCGTAACCGTAAGGCCCCTGTGGCGTACCAGAGTATGATGGTGGAGGTGCCGAGTTCCCATAATTTTGGTAGGGGACTTGATTTGGATAAGGTGGTTGATTGGAATAAGGGTCCTGATTTGGCCTATCAGACATAGTACGTACTCTCTTCCCTTGTTGTACTTCAACAAGACATTGTCCATCAAACAATCAAGCCAGAAGGCTCATTTATAATAACATAATGGAAAGTGGTACGTCTATTCCCAAAAGGGATGGGTAGAAACAGCATGTACTCCACCCGGATTTGGGTGGAGGAGTACATGCTGTTTCTCTTGCCTTGCCGATATATTACTGCACTATTGGTGCATCGAAGCCCAGCTGATTTAGAAGTCCCTTGATACCGCCACCATCGACATGATGCACATTCATGAGCGAGATGTGGTTGTCCTCGACGATGTAAGTCACATCTTCTACAGGCAGAGAAACGCTGCGAGCCATCTGTGGAATGGGCGGCAGGCTGAGTGTTGGTATGCTGAAGGAGTCGGTCTGATAGCCAGCGATCTGAATACTCCCTGTTATCTTATTGCCCTGCTCCTGCACATTGTGCAAGTTGAAGATCATCCCTGGTATGCCCGATTTGAGTTCCGCCATGACTTCAAGAAAACCAGCCTTGTTAAGCGGCATCGGAGTCCAGTCGCTAAAGGTAAAATTCTCAGATAAGAGGTCTGTAACAGTATCTTTCTCGTTCGCCTCTAATGCGTTCATAAATGCTTTGACGGTATCGACTGCGCCCATAGTGTGTGCTCCTTGTTGCTTCTATCTGCTGTGTATCTACTGAGGTACACGATTCAGAGAAGAAGTTAGTATATGCAGTGATAAAGATGGCACGCCCAAGGTCATGCCATCTTCATCACCGCATCTATTACCACCCGTACGTGCCGGAAGGTTAATGTTGTGTTACTGTGATAGATAGTGGAAGTATGTTGCATGTAATACAGATAGATGTGTATCGTGAGATACGCAAAGGGAAATACTAGCGTTTCATGATAAGCACTTTGAAGTTGCCCATGCCCATCGGGTCAGTTAAGGCTGATACGCCCTGGCGCAGATTGTACCATTGGAAGAGTGCTACTTGACCCTTATCTGTAGCGCGCTCTTTGTCGATGATGGCGAAGTCACGTGTACGGATGCGCTCTAGCTCCTCATGTATCCCCAGACCTTCGAGCCATGCCTTTTGCGTGGTAAACGTATGTAGATGGAGCCCTTGTTGTCTTCCCTCATCTATGAGGGCGCTGAAGTTGACATGTGCGGTGATATCTTGTGCGCCAGGACGCACCAGGGGCCGTTCGGTCAACTGGTGCTGGTAGTAACAGGTGAGGGTCCCGTAGGGCCGATTCTTCGTATAGAGGGCGCGTGCCTTGTCTCCATAGTCAATAGTGAGAAGGAAACCTCTTCGCTTTCTCTGTGTGGAGGATGGAGAGCCTCTCAACAATTGGGCTGTGCGCTGCATCCAGCGGAGTGCATCCAGGTTGATCTCAGCTCGCCAGCCATTCTCAAAAGTCTGCCAGGGAATTTTATAGCGGTCAAGATAGGTGGCTACCTCCGCACGACTCGGCTCGGAGAGCACCTCGTGCATACGTCCATGATGTATATCAACGAACACTTCGTAGAGTCTTTCATCGCGCTTCTCAATGATGTGGACGGGGAACGCGTCAACGAGTTCATTTGAGAGAACGACGTGGGGGAATGCAGAGACAGGGGCAGGGCGAGCGACAGCAGGGTGACCAACAGCAGGGCGACCACAAGGGTCGCCCCTACTATACTGCGGCGCGGACGGGTCGGAATCGTGTATAGCTCTGTTGTTGGTCGCCCTGCTTATGTTGCTTAATATAGCATCTTGACCACTACTTATATCTTCCGTATCATATTCAAGGGCGGTATGGAAGTCTAGCTGTTCTTGCGCGGCCCAGGCTGTTATTTGTTGGGCGAGGTGTCTACGTCCCGCCCCCTGTTCCAGGACGATGAAGGGAGTGGGCCGTTCCAGTTGTTCCCATATTTGAACGAGTTGGCGACTCATGCAGTGCGCGAAGAGGTTAGAGACATCGGTGCTGGTGTAGAAGTCGCCTTCCCATCCCACTCTGGCTGAAGCGGTGACGTAATAGCCGTGCCCAGGCTCATACAGGGCCATACGCATATAGTCGGCAAAAGGAATGGGTCCTTCGCGTTGAATGCGTTCCGTGATAAGTTGTTGTAGTGTTGATGTCATGATAGTTATACTATGCCAAAGTTGACGACCAATAGATCAAGAGCCATCTCCGGCTCGATGCGGCTGCGCTTGAGCGCCGCATCGGTTGCCAGGAGCTGGCGATATGCTTCCTCTAGCTGACTGACGCTGAAGTTTCCTACCTGGTGCAGGGCCTTGTCCGCGATGAAGGGAGCTACTCCAATCGTGGAGGCGATTTGAGATGAGCGCATGCCCTTCTGCGCAAGTTCTTTGACGAGGAGCAGCGAACGCACCTGGAAGATGATCGTGCTGATAAGCTTGATGGGCGGCTCTCCATCGGACAAAAGGTCGTGCAGGATATTCAGGGCCTGTTTGCGATTGCGCTGTGCCAGGGCATCAGTCAGGTCAAAGATGCGGGCCTCCTGCACCTGTGCTGAAAGTTGGCGCACATCTTTGACGGTGATAGTTCCACCTGTTCCAACATACGTTGCCAGCTTGTCGATCTCATTGGAGAGCAGCCGTAGATGATTTCCAATGAAGTTTGCCAGCAACGAGGTCGCATCTGGATGAATCTTTACTCCGTTACTTTTAGCACGCTTCGAAATCCAGTTCTCCAGAGCGCCTCCTTTGGGAAGCGTGCTCTGAATGATCTTACCGTGTTTCTCAGCAACCTTGATAAGAGGATTCGCGGCCTCTAACATCTCATCGACCAGGACCGCGAGGACCGTTGTATCGGGCATGAGCGGAATATGTGCCGCGAGAGCCTTTTCAAAGCTAGCGCGAGTAAGGGCAGTTGATTTGCTCTTCTTGCCCTTTTTAGCCTTGCCACCCTTTGCTGGCGTTTCGGTCTCTGCGGATAATGTGTCGGCTGTGGTAGACTCACCACGTTTCCTCTTTGGAAGGCCCTCAATGAGTACGAACCGTTGCTCGGTCAGAAACGGCATGGTGTCCGTGGTGGTGGTGATGGTTGCGAAATCAACCTCGGCACCATTGTAGGTGTCCTGGTTGTAGTCGAAGTTTCCTGACCGCTGTAACTTCTTGACCTGTTCGCGGCTTGTGAACTCATCGTCGCCGTGGAAAAGATAAAACATGTCGCTGCTATTCGTGCTCGATTTGTCTACGGTAGTCGCGTTGATTGCGAGTAGCCACGACCAGGTCTGTAATTATTGCTCCAGTCAGACCCAACACCGAGCAGATAAAAATGGAGCCGAAGAAGGTTGCCAGACCATTAGCACCGGGGAGTGGAGAGGGATGGATGAGCGTGTCTACCCAGCAAAGAATGCCAATAAAACCGACGACTATACCAATGAATGCACCAATAATAACGGAGGATTTTTTCTTTACATCGCTCAGCCAGTATGCTAGAAAGAGAGCTATCGGCAACGCCAGAAGCATACCGAAGAAGTCACCGATGAAGATAGGATCGCCTAGACTTAATTTGAGTGCGGGTAACATATGAAATGCCTCCTGAAGCAGATATATTTCAGAGTTGCTACCTCCATTATACGGCACTATGGGCGGCATGACAACATGCTTGTTGCCATCGAGATTGCAACGCAGCACGCTTTTCTACGTATACACTTCAGTATGAAAACAATGGCGAAAGACTTCATTGGCGAGGTCTTATCCGGCAAGAAGTGAGGCGAATAATGATGCGCAGAATGACAGTTCTTGGACTTGATGAGCGAGTGGAGCGCGTCCTCGCGTATACATTTCTTTGGATGTCAGGGCTTCTGATGTTCGTGGTTGAGACGCGTTCTACCGAAAGTAGCCGCAATGTACGCTGGCATGGCATGCAATCAATGATTACATTTGGAACGCTCTCTCTATTGATCTTTGGTGTGAGTATGTTGAAGGGGATGCTGGGCTGGATACCTGCCCTTGGCCTCCTAACCAACTTTGGACTCGGCCTCTTACTCAGTGTCCTATGGTGGACGACAGGAATACTGTGGGTATGGTTGATGGTAATGGCCTGGACACGGCCAAGGTATAGGCTTCCATTCGTCAGAGAATGGATGCGCTACTTTCTATAAAACTATAAGAAGATAACGAGAATGTCTCACCGGTGCCGTGCGGCATCGGTGAGACATTCTCGTTATCTTCTTATTTTCCGTCTTTATAAATCAGGCCGAGGGCAAGTCCGAAGACGAGGTGGCGTACAATGTTTTGTAGAAAAGATTTCCAGTTAGCGAGTTCAGGCATTTCCCCATTCTTGATGAATGGATGATATTTGTCAGCGAGGGGAGTGAGCCACCAGGCACTGACGATGAAGACTTCACCAAAGATGAGTCCCTTGAGCCAGTTAGGGCCGGGCAAGAATCGCTTAAGGATGGCGGCATAGATCTCTCCTAGCGCGACACCATTGAGCAGGTGAATGGCCCATGCAAGGTAGAAATGGAGCTTTGAAGGCTTTTCGCCGCCCAACAGTCCTTCAATGAAGCGAATATCGCTAAAGCGGTTGCCCGCAAGAATGATGTCTCCCTCCATTGCAAGACTATAAGCTATAGTTGCGATGAAGCCTGCTGTTGCCGCTCGTCCCGGACGCCACTCACGTGAAATAAGGCGCTGTAAGATATTCATAACATTGTTTTCCTTTGCACCCAAAAAGATATAGGCGCGATGTATCGCCCCGTACACATTATAAATTATAGATGCAATGATGATTGTTCAAAGGGTGGACGAAGTCCATCTCTTTGAACAATCATCATTGCATCTATTCCCATCGCCACCAGCCCACCAAACAAGGTTGCCAGGAAATTCACTACATCGTTGTTCATCCAGGGGATGCCTCGTAGTGGAATGGTCTTTGTGCCGCAGCTATGAATGCGCCTTTCGGTCTCTTTCTCGCAGATGGGGCAATAGTACATGGCCTGTACAGTTGCACCTAGAAGACTATCGAAGAGGCTACCTGCCAGACCACTTACCAGTGCAATAAGTGGTAAGGCGACGCGACGGTGGCCTCGTAGCAGCGCGTAAAAGAGTCCTAATGCCAATGCCCCTGCTACCGCTGCTCCTGTTCCTGTGGGCGTGATACCGCCAGAGGTTCCTGGTGAGATTGGTTTGCCGGTGGTGATGAGGCGTGGTTGTCGTGTGCTGAGGACACCCAGTTCTGTAGCCCAGGTGTCGGCGTTCGCGGTGGCGAAGGCTCCAATATAGCCAGCTTCAAACGCTGTACGCAGGTTGGATGACAGACTGAAACCATAGCCAAAGGTCATAAGTGTTGCTACTCCTCCGTTTGCCGCAACCTGCAAGATATCGCGTTGTGACCCTTTGCTGAATTTATCCTCTGCTATAGATGCCTTATCACGTTCTCGAAAGTGTGAGAAGAGACTGGACGAGGCGAAAAAAAATACTAACGTGAGTCCCCATGCCCACCCTCCTAAGCCAACAGTGGTAGTGCCTGTGATGACTGCTCCGGCAACGCCGCTTCGACTAAGCGACCGCCGCCGATAGGCGAGAAGACCGACAACGCTACTAAAGAGCAGCCCCAAAAGTGTGCGTTGTAATCCTTGTTCTCGGGAGGAACGTCCGTAGGGGCCCGATGTATCGCGCCCATCTTTGGGCGCGATACATCGGGCCCCTACGCGGGTTAATGTTGTTATTGGAGAGATAGGCATATGTTAGAACCTCATAAGAAATGTGCTTTATTTTGTTACAGAATTCGGATGTGAACAGTTTTATCTTAAAGAAGGTGTGTCATAGATGCAAGGCTCTACGTTTAACTAAGAAGAACGTACTCTTTATCAAATTGCCAATCGGTAAGTGCCTCTACCTCAACGTAGAGATGAGGATGTAGGGGGTCGATGTGTTTGGAGAGGTGAATGTCTACCACCCGGTTGTCGTTGAGTCCCAGGCCATCGCAGAGCGCGTCTTGCGTGATTTTAAGACCACCATCGAGGTCTCTTTTGAGGGGTGTGGCGAAGTAGAAGTCGAGGAAGAGTGCCAGGTAACTTTGCTGGAAGTGATGGCGTAGATCGTCGTGCAATACTCCCTGTCGTTCGAGGGAGCGCAAGGCGTCCTGTACTTGTTGCTTGAAGCGACGGGCAACAACGGTGCTCACGCGGTGTCCATCAACGGTGGCATATTGTTCGTTGATGCTGGGGGGAAGTGGAAGTGTGAGGCGTACCATTGAGGGTAGCTTCCTGGCGGGCTGGCGGTTGTGAGTATCTTGGCCCGAGTCGTGCATGAATATCTCCTGTAGTCTTCTACGAATGGTACTTTTGGGTGAATTGCATTGTGCGTATTGTATCATATCAACATGTTTTATCGTGTGAGTTATCATTGTTGTCAAGCTGAAAAAAGGATGGTACACTGCCTGCTATCCAGACTACTAACGAACTCGGTTCAAGTAGTCCGTGAGGAATAGCCTGCCATGAGTCGAGGACTGGCGAAAGCGAGGAGCAAAAGTGATTACGTGTAACCGCTGTGGGAATGCGAACCCTAGTGATGTGACGAATTGTCAGAGGTGTGGTGCGCCACTGTCTGCGCCTGTTGGCAGAAATGAGAATGGATTTGGCCCAAGAATGAATGCTCAGGATCAACCGGAGTTACCAGCCTGGTTGGAATCGCTACGTGCTGGTGAGAGATCGGCAACGCCACCCACGAGTCCATCGAGTTTCTCCGCTGCTGATCTCGTTGATGGAGATAAGCTGCCAAGTTGGATGCAGCCAGATCGTGCCGATCTAGGAGACAAATTCTCTGGTCGGCAAGCGGCTCTACGTCCATCTTCGTTTTCCGCGCCGAACACCGATGAAGGTTATGCGCAAGGTAGGGGAATTGCTGCGAACTCGCTTATCGATGAGCAGTCGCTCCCATCATGGATGCAGCCAGAGAAGCCAGCTATGCCACAGCATAGCATTGCGGCATCCAACCTGGTACAGCCAGAGTTTGTGCCCGATTGGATGAAGACGATGCAGCCTCCTGGACAACTCTCGGCCCCGATTCCACAACAGCAGCCATCGCAACCACTTCAAGGCTTTGCAGCGGGAGACCTCATCGACCAACAGTCATTACCTGAGTGGATGCAACAGCAGAACGGGCAAGGCTTCACTCCACCTGCCCCCTCGGTTCCAATTGGTTATAATGGGCAACCTGGAGCAATCGGACAATCGGGCCTATCTGCCTCCTCACTTCTCGATGTGAATGCTCTTCCATCCTGGATGAAAGAAAGCGAGCGCGGCGGGCAAGAACAACGAGGAGCTATGCCCCCCCTGCAGCCACAGCCGCAGGGATGGCAAGCACCAGAACAGCCGTCCACACCATCCTGGCAGCCACAGCAGCAGCCAATGTCGTATCCTACTCCAGGCGGGAATGCACAAAGTCCATCTAGTGGGCTATCGATGTCATCTCTTGTTGACGTGAATGCTCTTCCTGAGTGGCTCCGTTCCGCAGGAAATACGCAACAGCAACAGGGGCCGATGGGACAAACAGGTAATCAACAGGGATATGCTGGTCCAGGTGGATATGGTCCTCAAGTTCGCGTAGAGAATGTGCGAGTTCCGAGTCGTCCACGAGGAGAGGTTGGGCCAAACGAGGGCAGCGAAGTCGCCGCAAACGTTTTTGCCTCAATGTTAGGTGTGGCCTCGAACTCACCGCAATTCCCCGCGCAGGGGGGACAACAGGGATATCCTATGTATCCGAATGGGCAGCCGATGACTAACAGCATGCCAAATCAGGCTGCCCTGACACAAAACACACCTAAGAACTCCACAGGACAGTTAGGGCAGGCATTGCAACAACCACAAGGGTACATGCAGAATCCACAAATGGGGTATAACAACAGCTATCAGACTAGCAATCTGGGGAGTCAAGGGAACTACGCAATGAGCGGCTCGCCTATGGTGCGTCAACAGGGGCAGGGAACTTTTAACGCGCCAAGTGTATCTCAGATATCTGGACAGCAGGGCAATGAGAAACCTGCGAAAAAAGGTGGGCTCTTCGAGGCTATACGCAACTTCTTCTTCCGGCAGTCATAGAGAAAAAGGATATTGGAGATGTATACACAACCCTATCCCGAGGGTGGACAGGGGCAGGATATGCAGGGTGAGCAAGGTGTACCGATGCAGAATCACAATCCCGCATCGGCTAATTCGTTGCTGGTTGCGGATTGCGGGACTGTCTTTACCAAAGTTTCTCTCTTTGGCCTCGTTGAAGGTCAGTATCGTTTAATGGCGCGGGGAGAGGCCCCATCCACGGCTCTCCCTCCTCAAGGGGATATCACGCTGGGTATTGCGCAGGCCATCAATGGCATCGAGCGGACTACGGGACGTCAATTTCTCACGCAGGGTCAATTGGTTTCACCCGAGTTAGAGAACGGTGATGGCGTTGATGCCTTTGTTGCGACCATCAGTGCGGGCGGTCCTATCCGACTTGTGGTGCTGGGCGCGGTAGATGCTACGCTTGATAATCTCGCGGAGCAGGCCGTTTCGGGCCTATATGCAGAGACGCATTCGATACCGTCTCCTTCGTATGTGTCTGCCACCTCTGCCGCGCCTGTCCCGGTAGGGGTTGGTGGAGCATCTCAGAGTATGGGTGGATGGACGCAAGAACGTGTCGCTATGGAGTGGGAGCGGCAACTGGGACGTATTCGAGAGTTACAGCCTCATGCCGCGTTGATCGTGGGAATGGCCGATGGACCAGGAGGTCCTATTCCACTGCAAGAGGCATGCCAGCTTTTGGTAAGCGCCGCAAAGGAACGTAACGAGCTGTATGGAGCCCAAGCCTCAACTGCTGTTCCTCCTGAAGACGCTGCCGCGATGCAATGTTCTGTCCTTTATGCGGGTGCACCTCAGTATGTGGATGCAGTACGGCGCATGCTTTATGGAGTTGCGGATGTCACACGTGTTGATTCTCTGGTATCGCAGGCGCAATTGGGATCTATCAGTGTTGCCGTTGGAGCACTACACGAGCGAAATGTAATTCAGCGCGTTCCTGGATATGAACACTTGCAATCGTGGTCGAGTGCCGCGCCTGTCGCTACTGCGACTTCGTTGAGTAGCCTTGTTCGTTTCCTGGCACAACATTATGCGATGAATGTGACGGCGGTTGATGTCGGTGGTGCAACCACTACGGTAATGTTGGCCGGTGAGCAGGGCGAATTTATTCCAAAGGTGAACGCAGGAATTGGTGTGGGTCCTGGTATTGGAGCAATTCTGCAAGTGGCAGGAATTCAGCGCATCGCACGCTGGCTACCATTTTCCATCTCGGAAGAGGAACTGCGTCAGTTTGTCTTGAACCATATGCTGCACGCGCAGGTGATTCCCACCAGTACCCGCGAGCTACAGATCGTTCAGGCGTTCGCGCGCGAAGCAATAACTCTAACCGTTGAAATGGCAAAAAGGAATGCGGTAGAGTTAGCTGATGCCGACCTGATTTTGGCGACGGGTGGCGTCCTATCACACGCTCCTAAATATGGGCAGGCGGCGCTGATGTTGCTTGATGCACTTCAGCCGCGTGGTGTAACCTCGTTAGTGCTGGATAAGACTATGCTTATTTCGCAACTTGGAGCCGTGGCGACGGTTGCCCCGATTACGGCTGTGCAGGTCAATGAGAATGACGCTGTAACGCACCGTCTGGGTACATGTGTTGTGCCCTATGGGCAGATACAGCCGGATCAGGTCGCGTTACGGGTGGGAGTAGAGTACAATAATGGGCGTCAGCAGCAGGTGGATGTGATGGCTGGCACCATTGAGGTTGTTCCTCTACAGATGAATGAGCAGGCTTTGCTTACGTTGTTTCCTGCCCCCACTGTCGATGTTGGGTTGGGACCTGGGGAGCGTGCTCGTGCAGCGGAGGAGATCGACGGTGGCCTGGTTGGACTGATTATAGATGCGCGTGGACGGCCGCTGGTAATGCCTTCTGACGAGACAGAGCGTCAGGCACGTCTCCTGCAGTGGATGCAAGCCATGGGCGCATAAAATGTGAAAAAGTGCGTATAGGAGAGATGGTTGCCATGACCTATCAGCCTGGGTGGTCTGTGATCGCGCAGACGATAGTGAGGAAGGAGCGTTGGCCTGGTGGGTACAAGAGTGGGTCTATTGCGCGAGGCGTTCCCCTGGTCTATCTTGGTGAGGAGGTATCACCTGATCGACCAGTGCTTCGTATGGAACAAAGGGCTGTCCCCGAAGAGCCGTCTCAAGATGAGATAGTTCCTGCTGGAATGTATGGGCGGGTCGTTGATATCACATGGCGTGGTGGCGTAGTTATCGAAGGTCGTGCAGCTGTCGTACGTGGTGCTCTTGGTGCTGGCAATCAGGTTGTAGGTGTACTGAGCATCGTGCAAGGTGAGACCATGAGCCGCCAATTGCCAGCAGGGGCTATTCTGGTGGTGCCTGGCCCGCTAAACTTCACAATGCTGCGTCAAGCCATAAATGCTGGCGTAACTGGTATCGTTGCTGGCAGTATACGTGCAGGTGATCTTGAGGGATTTCTCCGCACCGACCTGATTCAACTCATTGATCGTATGGATGTTGAGCAGGCACAGGCATATCTACCAGCGGTGACTCTTTTATTGACAGAGGGCCTGGGTACAGCATCTATGGCACTTCCTGTGTTGAACGTGTTGAGTCAATATCAAGGATCTATAGTCTTATTATCGGGTGTAACCTCTGTACGACGAGGTACTTTTCCTGAACTAGTAATTTCGTTATCTCCACAAGAGACACAGCAGAACTGGCGTCCAGTGCAATCCGACCTTACGCTTACTCTTGGGGCGCAGGTACGTGTGTGTGGTGGCGAGCATGAGGGAGTGATAGGCATAGTAGATTATTTTTTCGCTTATGAGCAGGTTTTTCCGTCTGGCATTAGAAGCCGTGCGGTTCGTCTTCATCTTGACGATGGTTCATTGCTTGTGGTTCCAATCGTCCTTGCCCAACGGATAGGGTAGCCCGCATAACACATTGCTTATCCACATCCATCGAAAGTTATCCACATATTACGTAACAATATGTGGATAACTTGTCATGCCCGTTTTGAATATTATGTTACCAAACAAACTGTGGGGGTCTCATTCATTACATCCTGCGTTTGACATTTACTCCACGCTGGTGCTGTGGCAACGTGGGTGTAATGAATGAGACCCCTACGAGTCATTTCGCGTATTCCCAATATTTGTCAGAACCCGCATATCAGTTACCACTATAACAAAAAGATCGTAGTGTATTTCGACAATGGCGCAAAGCTTGTTCACTTCAAAAGCTGATAGTTCACATACCAAGGAAAGAACAGTTTCTCATGAAACATTCACGGCCACATCTATTGACCCTGCTTGCTTTCCTAATTATCTCTTTTGCGCTCTACGTACTGCTCTCTGTTGTCGCGCCAGTGCTTGATGGGCATATCGGGCTCTTCATGCTGGTGTGGGGAGCATGCTTCCTGGTCTATTTTGGGGCTTGTATTTGGGTGATGATGACCAACCCATTGGCTGGTCGTCGGCACTGGCTCGAATTAGGGATAATCTTCGTCGGTGCTGTTATCTTTCGAGTGATGCTCCTCCATTTACCGTTGGGGCTGTCGCGTGATGCATGGCGTTATATCTGGGATGCGAAGCTTATTGTGCATGGCTTTAGTCCGTATGAGTACGCGCCCTTTGATAAAGCATTAATTTCGCTTCGTGATATTGTGTTCTCAAATTGCCCTTATCGTGAACTACCAACGAAATATCCGCCAGGGGCAGAGTTATTTTATGTGCTCGGCTACCTGCTGACGCCGACGAATCTCATTGGACTCAAGAGCTTGTTCGTCTTATGTGATCTGGTGACATGTGCTGCGATAGCTTTGCTGCTTGCATATAAGGGACGTGATCCTCGCTATGCCATTATCTATGCCTGGTGTCCGCTTCCCATCGTCGAGTTCGCCATTCAGGGACATGTTGATGCAATCACCATTACCTGTACCGTGCTGGCTGTGCTATTTGCGGTGAGTTCCAGACGCTGGGTACGCCTGCTCACGGGAGTATTTATTGGATTGGCTGCATTGACAAAGCTTTATCCCATTATTCTCTTACTGCTGCTTGTGCGCCGTCGCGACTGGGGTTTGCTTGCTGCTTGTGCTGTCACTATTGTGTTGGGCTACCTTCCCTTTTTTCTGCTCGGTCATGGGCAAATTCTTGATGGAAGTCCTTTGCTCGCTGTGAGTAGTCAGCGTGATTCACATATAGGTGTGATACAGAACGAACTTTTTACGTGGGGAGATTATCTTCATATAAGTTCAACAATAATGAAAGTAATAGTGCAGGTAGTTGATGTGGTTTTAGTGAGTACAACTCTGCTTGTTGTGCTGGTACAGCGCATACGTGGCCGTATGAGCGTGGAGGCGGCAGTGTTGATCCTGACTGGCATGGTGCTAACGGTCTACGCTCATATATTCCCCTGGTACGCGACCGCGCTCCTGCCCTGGATAGCGATGCTGGCGGTGCCGATATGGACGAAGAAGGGCTTCAGTGCCAAGGGGTTGGCGATCACCATGGTTTGGTATTTCACTTGCACCGCTATACTGAGCTATGTTCCAGGTCTGAAACAGTTTGCGACCCACGATAACTGGTTTATCTATTACGATGTGACATTCGGTGTTGTGCTGGCCGGGTTTGTGGTTGCCGCTGTGATGAGCCTGCGGCCCATTGATAAAATAATGAAGATATCACACTCAATGTGAGGTCTAGTTTATCGCGTCCTCGTCGCACATGAGAAGCAGCGCGAGGACACGATAAATTGGTCTCTACATGAGCAGCGAATGTCCTGTCATGTCTTTGGGGTGTGGGATGCCCATTATCTGTAAAATCGTGGGGGCGACATCAGCCAGGATACCGTCTGTGCGTAGCTTCGCCTGTGCGAGTTGTGGTACGACGAGGTAAAGTGGGACGGGGTTGGTGGTGTGGGCCGTAAATGGTTTACCTGTGTCGTACTCGATGAGCTGCTCCGCGTTGCCATGATCGGCTGTGATGAGCAAGCCTCCACCTACCGCCAGTGTTGCTTCAACGACACGCCCAACACCTGTATCGACTGCTTCGACGCCCTTAATAGCGGCCTCAATGACGCCCGTATGACCGACCATGTCGGCGTTGGCGTAGTTCATGATAACGAGGTCGTAGTCCTGGCTACGAATGTGTTCAATTGCTGTATCGGTGATACCTGCCGCGTTCATCTCCGGTTGCAGGTCGTAAGTTGGGACTTTGGGCGATGGCACCAATACGCGGTCTTCACCTGGAAAAGGCGTCTCGCGGCGACCATTGATGAAGTAGGTGACGTGCGCATACTTCTCGGTCTCGGCAGTATGGAACTGGCGCATGTCCGCATCGGAGACTACTCGTGCCAGTGGCATATCTACCTCGTCGGCGCGGTAGGCAACCTCGGCGTCGAGTCCCTCTTCATATTCGGTCATCATCACGTATTGTAGGTCTGGAATGCGCGGTCCCCGGTTAAATTTGCCCTCAGCCTGGGGGGGAAGCTCTGGTAGTACAAAAGCCTTGCTAAGCTGGCGGGCTCGGTCGGGACGGAAGTTGTAGTGGATGAGGGCATCACCCGCCTTGACAATGGCAACGGGTTGATCGTTCTTCATAATGACGGTGGGTAGAATGAACTCGTCGGTTACTTTTTTGTCATAGGATTGCTGAATTGCCGCCAGCGCGGAACTGACGCGTTCGCCCTCACCACGAGTCATGGCATTGTAGGTCAATGCAGTGCGGTCCCAGCGGTTGTCGCGGTCCATAGCATAATAGCGCCCGCTGACTGTCGCGACCTTGGCGGCATGTTCACCACCGATTTCACGGGCTCGCGCCTCTAAGTGCTGCATGAACTCAATACCACCCGTAGGTGAGCTGTCGCGTCCATCGGTAAAGGCATGAATATAGACGCGCTCTATATCGTGCATCTGTGCTAATCTCAGTAAGGCTTCGAGATGTGACTCGTGAGCGTGTACGCCGCCATTGCCGAGCAGACCACAAATATGGAGTTGTGATTGATGCTTTTTGACGTGATCTATTGCTTTGAGGAACGCAGGGTTCTTGAAAAAGGTGCCGTCCTGGATTGATTCGCTTACACGCGTATAATCTTGTAGCACACGCTTGCCCGCACCGATATTTTGGTGTCCAACTTCAGAGTTTCCCATCTGTCCTTCTGGTAGGCCAACGGACTCACCGGAGGTTCTAACTGCCGTATGGGGCCATTTGCGAGCTAGTTCGTCGATGGTGGGAGTGCGTGCGAGGGCAATTGCGTTACCCTCCTTTCGTGGGTTGATACCCCAACCGTCCATGATAATTAGGACAAACGGGCGTGGTCGCCTCGAAGACGATGTACTCATGATTATCTCCATCACAGTAATGATTAAAATATGGCATGTCTCGCCCTCATTGTAACACGAGCGTGGCGAAGCAAGAAAGGGATTGTAGGACCGCAAGAGGTTACTGATTGTATCCAATGAAGGCCATGAGTCGTGTTCTTGAGTGTAACATAGTGTGTCTTTCCTACGTATAGACGTAGGCGTGTCAGGAAGAGGAGACTCATGGGAACAGCATTTTGGATCTATGGCGGTCTGTTGATTGCACTCGCCATCATTGTTCTTATTATCGCTGGTGTGGGAATGACCCGGAATGTCAATAAACGCCGGGCAACTAATGAGGTCGCGGGAGAGAAAAGTATTCCGCGAGACCCAACCAGAAATACTCGCGAGGAAGATATAGAAGATACCACAGGCGATTTTAGCCGTTCTGTTCGTGATGTACCACAGGATGCAAGAAAAAACTCTAGTAGTGACAGTAAATAGCTTAGATGATCGCTGGCAAAAAAGCAGGGACGTTTGGTAAAAAGTGCTTGTCTACGTTTATTATTAGAAGAGAGCAGGGTCAAGGGTGGTTAAGAAGATGGAAGTGATGAGAGACCTTTTCTTGGCTCTGATAAGGATGTTTGAAAGAAGAAAAGGAACGATATGAAGAATACCGATTTGCAGTCCACCGGGCAATGGCGCAGTGGTGGATTCAAGAGTCTGCTTGCGATATTGGCTACCTTTTGTCTGCTGGTCTTTGCTACGACGAGTGCGCTAGCTGCTACAGTGAATATCTCTGATGATGCTAGAGTGCTTGACAAGTCTCGGGTGCAGAGCGCAGCAGCGGCAATGGGTTATCCGGTAGACATTTTTACGACGAATACGTTCAATGGCACAAATTCAGATTTTCAGCAGCGCGCTCGTGGGCATCTGAACAAGTCAAATATTGTGATGGCGATTGATACGCAACACAAGTACCTCTATATTACGGGTGGGTCAAATGTACCAGTGAGAGAGGGCCAGTACACTGATGCAATAAATGCATTCAAGAGTAGCTTTGGCAACGGCGATTATACAGGTGCAACTGTCGCGGCCCTCCAGTCACTACAAACCGCGATATCGTCAAATGGTTCTGCATCCTCCACAGGTAACAATCCTAATAACCAGAACCCTGTTACCAGTCATGGCTTCGCTGGTGGTTTAACTTTTGCACCGTTGTGCTGTATTGGCCTATTGATACTCGCTGGACTCGCGGTTTTCGTCTTTGTGCGCCGCCGTGCAGGGGGCTTTGGTGGTATCAGGCGTGCTCCCGTCAACCCTAATCCTATGTATGGTCAGCAACCCTACAATCAACCCTATAACCAGGGCTATCCGCCTAACTATGGTCCTGGTTACGGTCCTGGCTATAATCAGGGAGGTGGAATAAATCCGTTGGCGGCTGGCGGTTTAGGTGCTGCAGCGGGTGGACTTGTTGGTTATGAACTTGGCAAGGAGCAGGGCGAGCAAGGGTCTCATGGCGAGCAGGGATATGGTAACGACAATAACAATAACGACTTCGGCGGCGGAGGAGGAGGAGACTTTGGTGGAGGCGCGGGTGGCTCCTTTGGTGGAGATTCCAGTGGAGGAGGAGGAGACTTCGGCGGTGGAGGAGGAGGAGGAGACTTTGGTGGAGGCGGTGGCGGAAGCTTCTAATACTGCAGATAAACTGGTTATAAAATATCTAGAGTGCCTTATCCAGGTGCCCTAGATATTTTATGCTGTGCTGAGCATATTGGCTCCACAAACGAGTAGAGGTAGTGGAAGCTTTAGTAGGGACCCGATTTATCGCTCCCACGGGGTAGGGCAGTGGGGCGCGACTAGAATATGGACAACGCTTCCCCACACCCCAGGCCCAGGGCGCGATACATCGGGCCTCTACGGAACATTCCAGGGCGCGATACATCGGGCCTCTACGGAACATTCCAGGGCGCGATACATCGGGCCCCTACTATTGCTGATCGGAGCCTGGGATGTTGATGCGGCGGCGACCGCCGCGTCGAGCGATTTCAGCGACGTGCAGGCGGGTGATGGCCCGTGCGAGGGCTGCTTGTAACTGGGCGCGGTCTTCATTTGAGTCGGCCTGAGACAAGCGCTCCTCGGCACGACGACGAGCTTCCTGGGCGCGGGCCTCGTCGATCTCCTCAGCGTGTTCCGCTGTGTTGGCAAGAACGATTACTCTGTTGTCAGAGACTTCGAGGAAGCCGCCGGAGACGAAGATGGGTTCATCCTGCCCGTCAAGCTCGATACGAAGCTCTCCCTCTTTGAGTAGAGCAAGCATGGCAGCGTGGCGCGGTAGAATGCCGAGGCGTCCTTCCGAGCCAGGAGCGCTTACGACGCTAGCTTCGCCACTATAGAGTTCACGCTCGGCGGTCACTACCTCGACATGTAGTGTGTCGCGTGTCGCCATGGCTTACCCCTCCTGTTTATCGGCTTCGTACTTCTGCTTCACGTCGTCGATGTTGCCAGCCATAAAGAAGAGGTCCTCACGCACATGATCCATCTTGCCGTTGAGGATTTCCTGGAAGCCCTGGATGGTCTCCTTCAACGTGACGTATCTGCCTTCCACGCCGGTAAATGCCTCCGCCACTGTCATTGGCTGCGAACAGAAACGCTGCATCTTACGCGCACGAGCGACGGTCAGCTTGTCCTCGTCAGAGAGTTCATCGACGCCCAGAATGGCGATGATGTCCTGGAGGTCCTTGTAGCGCTGCAAGACGCGCTGTACGGCACGGGCGGTATTGTAGTGCTCTTCACCCACGATCTGTGGGTCGAGGATGCGGCTGGTCGAGGCCAGTGGATCAATGGCAGGGTAGATGCCCTGTGACGCGATAGCACGCTCCAACACAATCGTGGAGTCGAGGTGAGCAAAGGTCGTGGCAGGGGCAGGGTCGGTGTAGTCGTCCGCGGGCACGTAGACGGCCTGCATGGAGGTAATCGATCCCTTCTTGGTTGAAGTGATACGCTCCTGCAAGTCACCCATCTCTTCCGCGAGGTTTGGTTGGTATCCTACCGCGGAAGGCATACGGCCCAGCAGTGCCGATACTTCAGAACCGGCCTGCGTGAAGCGGAAGATATTGTCGATGAAGAGCAGCACATCTTTACCCTCTTCGTCACGGAAGTATTCCGCAATTGTCAAGCCGCTCAGAGCGACGCGCAGACGTGAGCCGGGAGGCTCGTTCATCTGTCCGAACACCATTGCGAGACGGTCGAGCACGCCCGCTTCCCGCATCTCGTGATACAGGTCGTTACCCTCACGAGTACGCTCACCTACACCTGCGAATACACTATAGCCCCCGTGCGCCTTCGCAATGTTGTTGATAAGCTCCTGAATGATAACGGTCTTACCAACGCCTGCACCACCGAAAGCACCAACCTTTCCACCTCTCATAAAGGGGCAGATCAGGTCAATTACCTTCAAACCTGTCTCAAAAGGCTCAATCGTACTTGACTGCTCTTCCAGGTCAGGAGGCGGCCTGTGAATGGGAAGACGCGGCGCATTGGGAATATCAGGTTTGTTATCGACGGGCTGTCCAAGAACGTTGAAGATGCGCCCCAACGTCTCTTCGCCGACAGGCACTGAGATTGATTTACCTGTGTCGTAGGCATCTGTTCCGCGCTGCAAACCATCGGTTGGTCCCATGGCTACGCAGCGTACCCAGTTATTACCCAGAAGCTGCTCAACCTCAAGAGTGAGGTCGTGCTCTGCACCGGAAGGGCGCGTGATGACTGCATTATAGATTTCGGGCAGTTGATCTGCTGGAAACTCTATGTCTACGACGGCTCCCAGCACCTCTACGACTGTTCCTTTGGTCATTGTGCTTATTGCCATTTGTTTATTTCCTTTTTGGACCCGTAGGGGCGTTCCCTTACGGGTGTCCTACGGGTCCGTTTCCCTAGAGGGTGTAAGTTTTTTTATTGTGTTGAACCCGCAACCACCTCAAGAATTTGTGTAGTGATTGCTGCCTGACGTGCCTTGTTGTATGTCAGAGTGAGGTCTTGAACAAGTTCCTGTCCATTATCGGTAGCATTCTTCATCGCCACCATTTGAGCAGAATAGAAGCTGGCGATGGTTTCGAGAAGTGCTTGATACACCTGTACATCCACATAGCGCGGCAAGAGGGCCTCAAACAGCGTCCGGGGGTCTGGCTCATAGATGTAATCGATCCGCCTGTTTTGCTCGTTGTCTTCTTCTTTTGACGGTGGTTGCACCGGCAGAAGCGGCACAGTAATCGGTCTCTGTGTTACAGTGTTGACGAACTGTGCATAAACCATGTAAACCGCGTCCACCTCGCCTTTTAAGAAGGAGTCAGTAGCAACCTGCGCAATGGCTCTCGCGTCGGCCAATGAGGGCCTGTCACCATAGTTGGTGAACTCGGCCATCAATGGCAGTTGAGAGCGTACAATGAAGTCGCGGCCCCTGCGTCCAACGGCGACAAACTCGGCCTTTGGGCGCGTGCCGTCATTTGCTGCTGCGTTCTGTACTTCGGCTGCGGAGGTCATCGCCTTACGATTGATGTTGCTCGGCAATGCTCCGCATAGTCCGCGATCAGGCGTGAGTACGATGAAGCCGACGTTATGCACAGAGCGCTGCCTGAGGAGATCTACACCTTCACCGATATCTTCACCAGACGCGCTAGCGAGGCGCGAGACAAGTTCGCGTATCTGCTCGGAGAAGGGGCGTGCCTGTTGTACGCGCTCCTGTGAGCGGCGCATCTTGCTGCTCGCCACCATTTGCATGGCCTTTGTGATCTGCGTGGTGTTTTTAACGGAGCCGATACGCCGCCGAATATCTCGGAGTGATGGCATCAGGTTGCCTCCTAACTAACGTGCTTCGTTCGTCTGGCTAGAGGACGTACCTGCTGTGGCAGGATTGCCCGCGTTTGCCTCTAGCTGTGCATTAGCGCCAGCGATCTTCTGTGCCGTCTGTGCCACCTGTTGCGAATTGTCATCACTGCGTGGAGCGGCGGTCTTCTTGTACTCATCGATAGCAGCGTTCAGCTTGTCCAACAGCTCTTTGGACATCTTATTCTTCTGCTTGACTGACTGATCGACAATCTCTTGTATGATTTCGGGATGGTTCGAGTCCATGTAGCGATGGAAGCCTGCCTCCCATGCGGCGACATTTTCCAGTTCAACATCATCCAGGTAGCCCTTGGTGGCTGCGTAGATAATCATAACCTGGTGCTCGACGGACATTGGCTGATATTGACCCTGCTTGAGCACCTCGGTGAGGCGTTGCCCACGGTCAATGCGGCTCTTGGTCGCCTTGTCGAGGTCGGAGGCGAACTGCGCGAAGGCCGCGAGTTCACGGAACTGTGCAAGGTCGAGACGCAGCGTACCGGCTACCTGCTTCATAGCAGGTGACTGAGCATTCGTACCCACGCGGGAGACCGAGTTACCGACGTTGATGGCGGGCCGGATACCTGCGTTGAACAGGTCCGTCTCAAGGAATATCTGTCCGTCGGTGATCGAGATGACGTTTGTCGGGATGTAGGCCGAGATGTCGTTTGCCCTCGTCTCGATGAGCGGAAGTGCTGTGAGCGAACCACCACCATAGTCCTTATTCAGACGTGCAGCACGCTCAAGCAAGCGAGAGTGCAGGTAGAACACGTCACCAGGATAGGCTTCGCGTCCAGGAGGACGGCGAATAATTAGCGAAATGTTGCGATAAGCATCGGCATGCTTGGACAGGTCATCGTAGATGATAAGCGCATCACGACCGGTCTCCATGAACTCTTCACCCATTGCGCAACCTGAGTAGGGGGCGATGTACTTCAAGGGTGCGGGATCAGAAGCACTTGCGACGACTATGATGGTGTACTCCATTGCGCCGTGCTCTTCCAGGATAGCGTGAGTACGGGCAATCGTCGAGTTTTTCTGGCCGATAGCGACATAGATGCAGAAAAGGTTTTTGTCCCTCTGGTTGATAATCGTGTCAAGGACGATAGCACTCTTACCCGTCTGGCGGTCACCGATGATAAGTTCGCGCTGACCACGCCCGATGGGAACCATGCTGTCGATAGCTTTGATACCTGTTTGTACGGGAGTGTTCACGCTCTGGCGGGTGATAACACCGGGGGCGACACGCTCGATTGGACGGAACTTATCGGTATTAATGGGGCCACGGTCGTCAAGTGGTTGGCCCAAAGGATTGACGACGCGACCGAGCAGAGCATCACCAACGGGTACCTGAACGACACGTCCGGTGGTGCGCACCTCGTCATCTTCTTGAATTTGTGTATAGTCACCCAGGACAGGGCAACTGACCGCTTCCTCTTCGAGGTTGAAGGCCAGACCAAAGAGTCCTGTGCGAGTAAATTCTACCAGCTCAAGATATTTCACATCTTGCAGGCCGTAGATACGGGTGATACCGTCTTGTACCGCGATAACGGTTCCGACGCTTGCAGTTGAGGTTTCATCTGCATCAAAGCCCGCAATGTTTCTTTCTATGATCTCAGTAATTTCATCAGCCCAAGATGCCATCGGGTTTTCTCCTGTTATGTGTGCGATATACCTATGGTTGTACAGGTAGGCGGGCGCGATAATGCTTTTTAACAAAATAATGCGGTCATAGAAATGCTCCTGTAGGGGCGCAATTGATTGCGCCCGTAGCAATTGATTGCGCCCGTAGCAATTGATTGCGCCCGTAACAATTGATTGCGCCCGTAGCAATTGATTGCGCCCGTCGCCCAGGCAGGGCGCAATCAATTGCGCCCCTACGGAGGGATCATTGCCGCATTATTTTATTCAAGGACATCATCGTGCCCCTACATAAAAGTCTATTTACGAACGATAGGCGGACGGTTTTGTATCGGGGACAATGTTGTATCCAATTTGCCCCTCATTTTCACTGTTTTGCCCATTGATAGTAGTAGGTGTAGTAGGTGTAGTGAGTGCTGCTTCTGGAACAGCATGATATTGAGTACTGTCCCCATGTGCTCTATCTACTGATGCTATTTCATGCGCTGCTTCAGCAAGCTCTTCCTGGGAGAAAAAGTCGGTGTGAGAATTAGATACACCCGTCATGAGTTGCTGTTCTAGCACGCTCAGACGGTAGCGTACACTTCCGTCGATGACGCGATCTCCAATACGGGCGATGACACCACCAAGAATATCCGGGTTAACATGCGGATGCATAATGATGGTTTTTCCTGTTCTTCGCTCCAAAGCTTGCTTAACTGTCGCACTTTCCGACTTGTCCATTTGTGTCGCTGTCGTCACATCAGCTATCGCTTCATTGCGATAGTCGCGCACAAGTTGTTCAAGTTCGCTTGCGATATTAGGCATGGCTTCAACCAGTTCACGCTGAACAGCCAGCAATGCGAGGTTGAGCGAGGTAGGCAACACCTTGGATGCCAGTGTTTGCCGTATGGCAGCTTCCTTGCGCTTCGCGGGGATCTTAGGTTCGCGCAGAAGATAGGATAACCTGCGGTTGGCGAAGAGTTTAGCTATCTCCTGCACGTCTTCAAGGGTGCGGTCAATCGTATTCTGCTTGCGAGCAAGATCGAAGACGGCTCCTGCGTAGCGGCGTGCTACCGCTCCCTTTAACAACATTACTGTTCCCTCGCCGAGCTAGCCGTCACGAACTCTTCTACGAGACGGCGGTTGTCGTTGTTATCGACCGACCTACTAATTACTCTGCCTGCCGCGCCTATCGAAAGATCGACCACGACACGACTCAACTCGTTACGTGCGCGGCTGGCCTCCTGCTGAATGCGAGCGATCTGCTGTTGACCAATGTGCTCCGCTCTCGCATGAGCATCCTCTTGAATACGTGCAGCTTCCTGCTGTGCGGTCTTCTGAGCACGTCCTATGATTTGTTGAGCCTGTTGTCGTGCCTCGGTGAGAATTTGGTCAGCTTTTGAGGCCGCTTCCGCCAGATCACGTTTCGCTCGCTCAGCATTCTCGACACCCTCTCTAATCACAGCTTGTCGCTGATCAAGTGTCTTAATGATGAGGGGAAATCCCCATCTCGAGAGGATAAAGAAGACAATCCCGAAACTGACGAGCTGCGAGATAAAGGCAATGGTGTTAATGCCGAGGCCGCTGGATATATCAGAGAGAATAAGTGTGTGCATGGTGATGCCTCCTTTCATCAGAGGTTGTACTTTTACCCTTGTTTGTGGCTGGAGACGCAGCGTCCATCTCGTTTCTCATATTTCACTATGACAGTGAGAGGCAATTTGCTGCGTCTCTAAAGCGCATCAAGAAAGTACTATCCGAGAAACTGGATCAGGAAGGCAATCAACAACGCGTAGATAGCGATAGCTTCGGCGAAAGCCAGGCCAAGGATAAAGTTGGTACGAATCACAGGCTCCGCCTCGGGATTGCGTCCGATAGCGTTGAGTGCTCCAGATGAGAGGATACCAATACCGATACCTGGGCCGATAGCACCAAGACCGATGGCTAAACCTACTGCCAATGGAGAAAACGGCGATGCGGCCAATGCCACGGCGAGTGAAGCGATTTGTAACATGAGAAGAATCCTCCTTTAAGGACGTTACTGTAAATAATAATCAACTTGATTTATATGCAATCGCATGAAAAGAACAACTGCGATTAGCAAGCACTCTAGTACACATAACAGGTGTGTACAAGCTGTGCACGACTAATGTGTTGCCACTGCCTGGTTTCTCTCTGCCTGAGTGCTCTCGCCTTGCTTGACCTGCTCTATTTCCTCATGCTCACCTTCAGACTCATGCCCGTGACCGACTGCGGCAAGTTGCAGATAAACGAGGGTAAGCAGCGCGAAAACAAGTGCTTGTATAAAGGCGACGAATATTTCAAACGGGATGAAAATGATGTCCGCAACGGCTGGTAAGAGGAAGGCAAAGACCGCCAGCACAACGCTACCAGCAAAGATGTTGCCAAAGAGACGGAAAGCCAACGAGAGCAAGCGTGCTATTTCGCTGATGATTTCCAGTAGGCCCACAAAGAACTCGATAATGCCTTCCATACTAAACTTGAACAACGCTCTGAAATTGAAGTACTTGCTCAGATGCTCAACTGGTCCTAAGCTGTAGAAGCCAAACGCCTGCGCGGTGACGACCACGACAAGAGCCATAGCCAGTGTCAAGTTCAGATCGGTAGTGGCAGGGCGAATCCACGGGATTACTGCATTAGAGATGTCTCCGAACAAGAAAGGGCCATAAGGACTGCTCGTATGCATTTGCTGAAGAGCAGCAGTATCGATTGTCCCCACTGTATCTACGCCTGGGAAGACATCCAGCAGATTTGAGACGAGAATGAAGATAAAGATGGTTGCCGCTAAGGGAAAAAATCTTCCTCCAGTCCCCTTACCTAATACGCTTTCAGCCAGTCCCCTGAGCAACTCGACCAGCCATTCCGCGAGATTCTGTATACCTCTGGGAACAAGGTCACGGCGACGCGTAGCGAAGAAGAAAAAGAGTATCAGGATGATGATTGATATCCAGGTACAGAGCAGTGTGTTGGTAACAGGGAAAGCACCAATGTGAAATATCTCGTCTGGCGCGAGTCTTACATGAGGAAGTTTCCAGAACACTCGGCGTCCTCCTTATTCACCGAGCCATGCTCGTTCTGTTCGTTGTAGATGGCTCCGTCTATCCTATCTATCAGCTCATAGCGTGCGTGTAAATAAACGGTATGCTCCATATATTCCCGAAATCAGGCCAAGCAGCAGCCCGAGCAGTAATAGTATATGATGAGTATTGAACTTGCCATCGAGATAATTTCCCAGGATGGCACCTAGAGCAATCGGAATGGCGATAGTGAAGCCTAGCTGTCCTATCAGTGCCAGCGATCCCCAAACAGAGGGATTGGGTTTTTTACTCATCCGTATAACCCCATCTGTCCTCTCTCTTATTATACCGATAGGATTATAGCACAGGGAACAGATTTCGTGCAACAGGAGATACATGTTTGTGCATAGGGAATGTGTTATTGGATCGCGTGCGACGGCACGCGATCCAATAACACATTCCCTATGCACAAGTGGTTAGACATGTCACACTTTTGCACTTTCAGTTTGTACTTTCATGGCGGTGGAGATGGTGAGGCCAAGGCCACTGAGACAGGCCATGCCGATTGAGCACATGAGCAGGGCGGCCCAGGGATGTGAGAAGACGAACATGGCGGTGACCTGGGTGGCGGGCTGCTGCAAGAGGCCGTGGAAGACGAGGAGGCCAATGGCCTCGTTACTGCCTACCTGTCCCGGTGGTGTGGGGAGGATGTAGAACATGTTGTAGACGGTGTAGCCGAAGATGGCGATGCCGAAGGGGATTTGTAGGCCGATGGTCCAGAAGGCGAGCATGGCGAAGAGGCCATCAAAGATGACGGCTACAACTGTGAGCAGCACCGCTGGCACAAAGATTTTTGGCTGGCTGGCAGCCGCTAGCAGGGAGTCAACGAAGCCTGTAGCGAAGCCTTCGATCTTGCTAGCGATGCTTTTAGGCAGCATGCCTGTCATTCTGCGTAACAGGTCAATGGCGGCTGCACGCTTCCATGCTGCAAGGGCGATGAAGAAGATTAGTCCGATGAGCAGGCCACTCACGGTACCCAGGATGAGCCAGAGCTTGATGTCCATATGGACGCCGAGTAGTGGCACAATCGCCATGATGAAGAGGGCGGGCATGAGGTCGAGAGCCTTGTCCATGGCTACGGTTGGTAGTGAACGGCTGACGGGGATGCCTGTGAGCCGCTTGAGCATGAGGCTCTTGGCAACCTCTCCGCCGCGCACTGGCAGCAGGAAGTTGAGGAAGATGCCGACCAGGAAGAGTTGGATGGCCTTGAAGGTGCTGACCTGGCCTATCGGATTCAAGAAGAGCTTCCAACGCATACCACGAATGCTGAAGGCGGCGAGGAAGGCGACACCGGAGAGAAGTGCGAGGGTAATGCCACGCGGAGTCGCAAGGTTTTTCTTGAGTACCATAATTGTCGCGGAGACGTTGATAAACTTCGCGACGAGGAAGAGCAGTCCGACACCTATGACGAGACCAATAATGACCTTTGCTGCTGGACTGTTGAGTATCGTCTTCCACTTTGGTTGTGATTTAACCGCGGATACTACTTCTGGTAGAAGAGTACGACTAAAGGGTTTGTGTCCTAAGAGGTTGACGACTGGTAGTGCTCCTGTTTGTTGGATGTCTTGTTGTTGCATGCGAACCTCTAGCGTATCAATATGTGCGATTTTTAACGATGTATAGATCGATAACAATGTTGTCGTAAGCTGTAGGGGTTTGATTCATTACATTCTCGTTGGACAATGATTCCGCATTGGTCTTGTGGCAACGAAGGGTCTAATGAATTAGACCCCTACACGATGCTGTGTTGCCGAACCATTTTGTAAAAATCCATAGGTGGTGCATTGGCTCCATGAACGGGGGAACGAACGGACATTGCTTCGCTCGTCCGTGGGCGCAATGAATTGGGCCCCTACCTTGGTTGGTGGGCGCAATGAATTGGGCCCCTACCTTGGTTGGTGGGCGCAATGAATTGGGGCCCTACCTTGGTGTACCCCAATAAATTGGAGCCGTACCTTGGTGTACCCCAATAAATTGGAGCCGTACCTTGGTGTATCCCCAATAATCGAATCCCTATCGTTAAAGGTAGCCGTGTTTTTGATACCATGTTGCTGTTGCTTTCATTCCCTCCTCCAATCCTATTTTTGGGGTATAGCCAAGTTCTTTTCTTGCTCGGTCGATAGAGTAGACTCGGCTGTTAGTGAGAAATTTTACGCGACTGCGGGTGAGCGGGGCGCGTTCACCTTGAAAGCCAGGTGTGACTGAGAAGATGTCAGAGGCGAGGTTGGCGAGCCAGAGCGGAATGCTGCCGCCAGGAAGGTCTTTGCCCATAGAGTGCGCGATGGCGGTTGACAGCTCTTTGATGGTGACGGGATGATCGCCCGCGATGTTGTAGCTGCGCCCGATTGCCTCTTTTCGCTCGGCACTGAGCAGGAAGGCGGCGGTCATGTCGTCGATGTAGACGGGGTGTAAGAGTGCTTTGCCGCCGCTAATGACGCGAAAGAGTCCCTTTTTGATGGAGGAGAAGAAGCCTAACAGGTGCAGATCACCGGGGCCATAGACGAGTCCTGGACGCACTACGCTTACTGGTAGGCCCTGCTCTTTATGGACTTTAAGGGCGAGTTGCTCACCTGCGAGCTTTGTTGACTCGTAGGGATTGGTGGGAGCGAAGGGGGCGTCCTCTGCTGTAGGTGTTGTACCCGTGACGCCAAGCACTCCGGTGGTGCTGCAATGCACGATACGTTGGAGTTGACTCTGGCCTTTGCAGGCATCGAGCAGGATGCGGGTGCCTTCGACATGTGTCTGTCGGTAGAGTTCGGTGGACACGCTTGGATGGTAGAGGCGACCAACGAGGTGATAGATGGTTGTGGCTCCGTTTACCGCCTGTTGAACCTGTGGCGCATCGGTGATCTCGCCGCGAATGATTGTGACGGCATCGCCAAATTGTTGACGTGCTCTGTGCTCATCGCGTGCGAGGATGCGCACTGCCTGTTTTTGTTGAATTAGCTCCATTGTGAGGGCCGAGCCGAGAAAGCCCGTTGCGCCCGTGACCAGTATCGTCATTATTACCTCGCTCCTGAGTAGCCCTTGACGCTGATGGCGTCTTCCGGGCAGGCGTCGTAGCAGAGCAGACAGCGCTGGCAGGTGCTGTAGTTGATCTTGAGTGTTTTGATGTCGATGACATTGGGCAGTGGACATGCCTCGACACAGATGCCGCAGTGGGTACACTTGTCCTCGTGAATTTGTGGACGCGTCCCCACCAGTCCTGTGCCATACAGCGTGGTGCAGAGGTGCTTGCCACGTTCCGCAATCCAGGAGTAGGGGTAGTCGAGCGGGAACATCATCCAGAAGATGAACTTGTAGAGCCCCTTTTGTGAGGGGAGGCGAAACTTTTTGATGATACCGACATTCTCGCCTACGGCCTCCCAGGAGGGCTTACCCCACTGTTCAAGGGCGAGTTTGAGGTGTGGGATGTCATTTGGTTTGACGCCGACGACCTGACAGCAGGCGAGATCAACGGCGAGGCTGTCGCGTCCGGCGATCAAGACTTGCAGGTTGGCTTTGTCGCCATAGAGAGGGCCTTCGCCGTCCTGTCCCATGCTGCCATCGACGATGTTCAGGTCGGGCTTGATGCCGAGGTTCATATCGACGATGCTCTGGTCGATGCCAAAGGTGTGCATGGAGCGTCGATCTGGACGCGGCAGGATGCCCATGATATTTTTCATGCTCAAGGTCATGGTCGAGACGACGTGTGTTTTGAGCACTGGCAGGTTGATGAGGCGTGCCTCTTGCAGAATGCGCGGTGTGTGGTAACGACGGAGCTTCTTCGCGCCTTCTGGTTGTAGTGGAAGCCAGTCCTTGCCCCCCTCGGGGTCCATGAGCAGAATGCGAATGTTGTTCTCGGCACAGAATTTCTCGACGCCAAGAATGGTATAGGTGCCGTCGCGATCAAACTCGGTACCAGGTGTTTCGCAGAGGACGGGTTCGGCACCGCAGGCGCGAACCTCTTGCGCGACGGCTTTAAGCAGGGCAAAACTGGTGGTAGAGCCTGTTTCCGCATTGCGTCCCGCGACGAAATTTGGCTTGAGGATGGCGATTTTCGCTCCTCGCATAACGGATTCCATGCCACCCACCTGCGCTATGACGCGATGCGTAGCCTCTTCGATGCCATCGAAGGTGCGCGTGATTGCTATTGTATCGGTGTTCGGTCGTGTTGCTAACATATGCTATCAGTTCCTTTTGTTTGTATTTTAAAGAACAGGTTGTGGATATTTGTGTTTCACCTCGAAAATCTGAATGACGATGTTTTGGTCGTGATCTTTTGCTGAGAACTGGGCACGCAGGATGGAGGAGTTCAGGGCATCGTCAATAAGGTGGAATGTGGCCTTATCGTGTTTGATGTCGTTGAGCATCTCGGAGTCCGCTACGATGTAGTCGATGCGGTCCCAGTTGTCGTTGAGCAGTGTTTTGTGTATTTCGGGGTCGCTGGCGACGTTGTAGTACACATGCGCGAGGGGATATGTTGCCCCGTCGCCAACACCCGTTCCACCCGGTTCACGCAGGTCCATATAGAGGTAGCTGTTGATGACGATGAAGTCGTTGTGCGGCACGTGTTCGCGTACCCAGCCCATGGCAGCGGTCTGTGCAGAGGTAGGATGCTGAGTAAAGACGCTGCCAAAGTTCAGCATGTCATAAGGAACAAGCGCGGCCAGTACACCGAGGACCAGAATGGCACGCACAAAATCGAAGCGCACAAGTTTAGCAAGCCAGTTCATAATGGTGTTGACCGCCATTGCCGCGTTGATGGCGATGAGCGGGATCAATGGGATAAAGTAGAACGAGAGCACGACACCGCCGCGTATCAGCAGAAGCCAGAAACTGATGGCTAACAGGGCAACTAGCAACTGTCTGCGGTTCCACCATCCGACGATGAGGTTGAAGGCAACGGCGACAATACTACAGATGACCAGCACTACATCGCCATTCAACCAATTGTTGAAGCTTGTTGCGAAGCTTCCCTCTGCTTGACCGCGTTTGGTTTGTCCTATGAACGTGTCCCACATGCTCAAATGATCGTGATTGTCCCAGGGCAGATGCCAGCTATATGGGAGAAGTTCGCCTTTGAGGACCGCCAGCAGGACAAAGCAGGAGCCGAGGGCGACAACCGTGTAGGTGAAGGCGACGATGGTGAATTTGCGCTGGAAGTGGGTTGTGTGTAGCCAGACGGCGTAGATCATGACTGGTAAGAAGAGAAGGAATATTTCCTTTGAGAGTATTGCCGCGCCGAAGGCAATGGATGAGCAGACGATGTAGCCAAGACGACTGTTACCGGCAATGAGCAGGTAGAGCGAGAGCAGCAGCCAGAAGGTGCCGACGTTATCAAGAAGCACCTGGCGTTGGTAGGTGATGCTCAATGGCGAGAGCGAGAAGATGACCATTGCCAGTAGTCCGGCGCTGCGACTTCCACTCAGCCGACGCGCGATCAGGTAGACGAGCAGCGAGCAACCAAGTGCGTATAAGAGCATGAGGACGCGACCGCTGTTAAGGGCGTTGCCAAAGGTAAAGAAGCCCCCGGTCATTTGTACCCAGGCGGCGATTTGCATCCATGCCAGCGGTGGATGACCGTAGCCGTAGGCGTATGGTGTGATCTGATCGTGCAGGATGGCCCATGCACTCGACATGTAGGTGCCTTCGTCCAACTCATAGCGCGGGAAGTTGAACATATTGAGGGCATGGGCCACGAGTGATGCGAAAAGGCCAATGACAACCGCGATAGCTTCAAACCACCTGGGAATGCGAGCCTTTTTAGTAGGAGCGATGGGCGCTACGCGAGGTATTTTGCGTGTTTCGCTTGAAGCTATGCTTTTGTCCTGATTTTTGAGCGTTGTTGGCACGGAGGGGCGCAATGAATTGCGCCCGTACGGGGACATAGAGGGGCGCAATTCATTGCGCCCGTACCGGGGCCTTGAGCCGGGGCCGTGATCAGGGTCATAGGCGGTACGCACAAAGAAGTGCTTGCCGCGATGCAGAATGATGTTGTTGTCCTCTATCTCAAGCTCCGGTTGATCGCGAGTCTGTTCTTCATAGAGAGATTTCATAGTGTGTTACTCGATTCTTATGCAGCGGCCTTGCCGCGATGCTGTCCTATGTGGGCGGTCTTCTCCCAGTTCGATGTGCCCTTAACGTAGCGGAATAGGGCACGGAGGGCTCCGAGTCCCAGGATGAATTGATAGGGAAAGAAGGCTACCAGCATAATGAATGCCTCGCGCCATCTCCACTTGCGTTTGTGCGCCTTCAGGAATTCGTGCAGTCCTGCCAGGTCGATGAACGCAGCAAGGACAAAGCAGTAGAGCGGTAGGAAGGTGAACATAGCGAGCCAGAGCGGGAGCTTGACTAAGAAAAACATGACGACCGATATCGGTATCAAGAGCGCTAACAGCGCCTGTACTTCGGGCAGTATGAGTACGTAGAGGGCGAGCAGGCGCTGCGAGGGCTTCTCTAGCTTTTTCCACTCACCCTTGAAGAGAATTTGAATAAAGCCCTGATTCCAGCGTGTACGCTGCTTGATAAACTGCTCTATGGTGTGCGGCGTCTCCTCGCGTGTGACATATTCATCGTCGTAGAGAATGCGTACACGTGCGTGTGCGAGGCTCAGGCGAATGCCGAGGTCGGCATCTTCCGTCAGGCAGGTCTCGTCCCAGCCGCCGAGTTGGTCCATCAGTTCGCGGCGAACAAAGACGGTGTTGCCGCCCAACGGGGTGATGCCGATGCGAGCGAAAAAGTGCATCGACGACTTGAACCAGAAGAAGTATTCCAGCACATTCAGGAAGCAGAACCATTTGGTATTGTGGTTCATCAACTGCACGCCGCTCTGCACCACGTCTACGTCCTCGTTGAGCATGGTTGTGTTGATGATGTTCAGGATGTCGGGATGCGGCTCATCCTCGGCGTCGAAGATGGTGACAACGTCGCCGCGTGATACCTGGAGGGCGTGGTTCAGTCCGCGCGGCTTGCTGGTGGGCTTGTTGTTGTAGATGAGGAGTTGTACGTTGGGGTCGCCCAACTCGTCGATCTTGGCCTGTGCCTCGGCTATGGTTCCAGTGTCGTCGTCGCTACAGATCGCTATAATCTGTAACAACTCTTTGGGGTAGTTGAGATCATAGACTTTTTGAATTGTTTCGCGGTAGACATCCTCTTCATGCCGGGCGGGTAACAGAATGGTAAAGGTGAGACGCGGGTTGCGGTAGATCGTCGGAGCATGATTGAGCCACGCGTGCTCCGGCGTCTCCCAGATGAAGAGGCGCAGGCGTATATTGAAGATGGCTTGAATGGTCATCAAGAGAATGACGAGCAGATATAGAATCTCAAGAATGGGTACGAGAATGGTCAAAACCACTGTTTTTCCCTCTCTCTAACATGGGATGTAACTTGCCAATGGATCGGTATCGTGTCCACACACGGTGTGGGTAACATCCGCCGCATCTAACGTGTCATTAGCTTGTGCGATATAGCTGTATGCTTCGGACTTGCCAGATGTCCCACGATGGAGCGTGACCACGATTACGCTGTCGCCCGCGAGATGAACATCCAGGCTGGGCCAGGAGCTAACTGTCGCAAACCGGGTTAGCGAACGAATTTGTGCTAGCTGCGGAGTAGGCGACTTGTTCACAAACAACAGGCTGAGCGTCTGATGTGTGTCGTCTTGCGTGGCGTAGACGCTGATCGGTTCGCGTTGGATCGACAGGGGAACAAGATTATGTTGCAGATGTGAGAATACCTGCATTACTCGTCCCATCGCGGTCAAGCTTTGACTTTTCCTGATGAAGAGGGGGTATGGCTGCTCTACGTCTGCTGCCGAGAAGAAGCCTACATACTCCACCTGCTGATTCATCAGGGTTCCAAGGGTGTCGGCCCACCAGAGGGCGGCCTGTCCACGCGAAGGCGAGCCTGTACCTGGGTTCGTGTTGACCTCTGTGACGGCAATAGGTGCGTAGCGTCCAAGGTCTTGTTTAATGAGTGTTTGCAATGAGGGAAGCAGGTAGTTCCACTCATCGGTGCTGCTCATGAGTAGAGCAGGTGCTTGACGTGCGTTGTCAAATGGATAGCGGTGCAAAGAGATGCCGTCGAGGAGATGAAAGCCAAGTTCGGGATGCGCCTTTTCGTAGGCACCTACACCTTTGAGAAAATCGTCCATCCAGGGATGACCTTTGGCGTCAAACGGGCCTGCGCCAACACCGTAGAACTGGCTCATTTCTGGCCCAAAGACTTTAATGGACGGGTCGCTCAGATGCATCTGTTTGGAGTATTGGATGAAGATTTGAACGTACTGATCAACGGTATATTTTTGTTTGGTGACGCGGTTGCCAAGGTCCGGCTCGTTGCCTACCGTCCAGAATTTGACTGGGTGAAAAGGTGCGTTTTTATTTGTACGCTGTGTGCTGTCGCGGTTATTCAGATAATCGACCCAACTGCCAGCAAGCCTTGCTCCTGTACTTACGTCGTTGGTGAGGTCGGCTGGCTGACCCTTTACGGGGCCGGAGAGATGTGCCTGGAGCATACCCTCACTGCCAGTCTGGATGAGCATGTTGGTAAAATCGTCAAGCTGCTCGTATGATAGAACATGGTCCTCGCCCCAGTTGCCACCGGGGTAGCGCAGGAATTTGACATGCATGCCGCGGAGACTGCTGCTCATGAACGGCGTGTAGTGCATGAAGCCGCTGCTGTACTTGTCAAATGAACTTGTTCCATCTTTAGGGAAGACATTTGTGCCGAGCAGGTATGGGCTGATGGGCGAGCTTTGCCGCAGGTCAAGCGCCGCGGCTTGCTGACTGCCTATGTGTATTTGTAGCTGGTCGTCTGTTCCACTGGCGACGGTGCCTATGCGGATTGCGGCGAAGGTGAGCGCAACGAGTAGGAGCACACTCGTGACTATAAGTATGTTGCGACGCCGCCTGCGACCAGGAGGGATGCGTTTCGTGGCGAGGTCCTTCCAGCCAAGGCCGTTGTTCTGCTGCATTGGTGCCCACGATTCTTTCGCGGCGCTACGACCTACAGTGTTGTTGAATGCCATACGACCCTTCCTCTATTATTACCAACATTACCGATATTACTAAGGTGCGTTCCGCTCCTGACTTGCTTGGAGGGTGTGGTAAATTAGACCTCTACAGGGACACCTGATATTTCTATGTATCGAGACCGTGTTGAAAGACTCATATATCTTCATTATCGGCAGTGTTGGCAGTGGCCTATAGGGGTGCAGTATTGGAAGAATTGACTACGAACATTACTGATATTACTGGTGCTGAGATTGGGAGCGGGTGGTGAGAGGAGGAGTATAGCGGAAGGAGGCGTGAGAGATCAAGGAGGCAGTCGTCGAGAGCAAAGTGCCAAAGGGGATTGCTCGTCAGCAGGGCGAGGACAAGCCATCGCCCTGGAGCACTTCCCGATCTTGCAACAGCCCTGACTAGGAGGTTAGAAACTATTCAAAGTTCAAACAATGCTTTATAAAATTCGTCTCTACCCAAGACGTTCAAATCAACTACCCTTCTTTTGTCATTGCTAAAACTATCGCTACTCAAAAACCAACCTATACCAACTAGGTGAACCATTTTCAGGGCATCAAACAGATGCTCCCTTTCTACATTATGTAATTTTCTTACCAACTCATAACGAGTAACTAAATCTCTTGCTTTATTTAGCTCAATATTCCCCTTATTAGGCCAGGCCCACCAATAAATCATTTGAGCCACATCAAAGAGCAGCCAAGTAAAGCCAGCTTGGTCAAAATCAAGAACAGCAGATATTTCGCCATTCTCATATAAGAAGTTGGTAGGATTACTGTCGCGATGACAAACACCTTTAGGCAAATCGGCAGGTAGCTGCACCGTGTCCAATTCACCCCTAAGCCACCCCAACCTTGCTTGCGCCTCAGACTCGAAATGAATTTTTCGGGCATTTAACTTTGCAAAAGACCAAATATAGTCAGTATCGTAAGAGGAATGAGTACCAAATGTACTGGCATTTGTCCTGTGGTAAGAGTATGCAGTCTGCCAATAATCGCTGCCACTAACTTATAATTATCTTTATCCTCACTATGTTTGCCTTCCAGATAATTGAATACAGCGTAAGGCTTATTCTTGTATGTTCCTATAAAGCTGTTATCCCTTCTTTGAATAGGTGCAGGGCATGGATAACGTTTTTTTACTAAAAAGCGCAACAAATCTATCTCAAAACGCACATACTCTTCAGACCTTTTCTCGTAATAAGGGTATCACCGAGATTTGTCCGTAGAGTACTCATAAGCAACCCTTACTTCACTAACTCCTTGTTGGGGTAGTATCTCAAAGAGAGCGATTGCATTTCTGCTGAGATATGAGATAATACAGCAACGACACCTATGGAAGGGATAAACTTCGCACACATTTTTGAAAAGTATAAAGGGCTGTGGGTTGCTCTAACCAAAGATCATCAGGTAATTAGTGCAGAGAAGACAGCCAAAGAAACGTATCAAGAAGCACAAGAGAAAGGATATACTGACCCGATTTTATTTAAAGTGCCAACAGAGGATATGCCGTTTGTTGGGTATCCGCTATGACCACACACACCTTTCCCTATGAATATATAGACAGCTCAAAATTTTCCCGCCCCATTATTCCGGTGACACTCAAACATCAGGACAAGCACCTCACCTCGTATGCGCTCCTGGACTCAGGAGCAGATTTTTGTCTGTTTAATGGAGAAATATCCTACATCCTCGACATTGATCTGACGCGCTTAGAGAAAACACGGCTGGCTGGCATTAATGGGAGTGCGGAAGGCTATATTGCTCACCTAGAGATCGGGGTAAATAGGAGCCTTCATCCTGTACCCGTGATCTTTTCCTTTGATTTTGCCCCCAATGGGTTTAGCGGACTGGTTGGACAGATCGGATTTTTTGATGCCTTTGCCATTACCTTTGATCGAGCCAACAAACGAATAGTGTTGCAATAACAGGAGGCGATGAGGAGAACCTTTCGTATCACAGCACTTGTGTGCTCCTCAAAGAACACACGAGAGGTCGCCTCTAGGCAGTGCCTATGGCATGCTTTCACCAGGTGGAAGATCGCAGTTCTACCAGCACAAACATCATTATGAAAAGCGAGGAAGACATCATGACCAATATGAATGTAACACTAAGACAGCCCAGTGCCTTTTTGCCTGTCGCAATGTCGTTGGTTGCCCTCGCCCTGGTGCTAGGTCACGTTGCTCTCTCCGGCGTTGTCCATGAGGCCGATGAGGGAACTGCTGCCCATATCTGGCAGATACTCATGGCTGTGCAGGTACCGATCATAGCGTTCTTCGCCATCAAGTATGTACCGCAGAAGCCAAAGCAGGCGTTGCTGGTCCTGGCACTCCAAATTGTTGCTGCGCTTACTGCTTGTGCCCCTGTTTTCTTCCTCAAATTATAGTTTCGACCCATAGCTGCCTACATCTCCCATAAAATGGCTTTGTAAGTTCCACGTCTCATGCTTGCCGCACAGTAGGCAATCCACCTCTGTCTTGAGGTTCCAATAGGCATTACACATACTCTTCGCGTAGTATACGCCTATCATCGCTTGTCTGCTTGGTTGAAAATACCTGATGGCAAAGAAAATAAGAGTCGCCCGTAAGAAGAGGGAGCGTTATTCATTTGCCACCAGGCAAATAGGGATAGTTTGAGCAAAGATACGGCAACACCTCCACATACTCGCCATGCAGATAGGACAGCTATCATAGAGTCTGTTTTCGTTACTTCTCTTGCACAGAATAGAAGTTGTGCGACATAATACAATAGACGAGAAATTACACTATAAGGTTAAAAAGGGGTAGGGAGATTTTTGTAGGTAATCTATATTGTACTTGCAGATGCAAGCAAAATACCACAGACCATTATTTCTGTGCCCCTCGCAGTCTACCTGCAATCAGGATATTCACAATCCGAGAACACCCTGCCGCAGGGACATTTTCCGGTGCCGGTGGAAACCACTCTCATCCAGATGATCGGATGACATGGTTTCCAGGCTTTTCTTTCCATACAAGTTACCTCCTTTATATGGGAAAGAAAACAATAGTAAATGCTCAAGGAAACGCAGCAGTTGGTGACACACGGCTGTGTCTGGCATTGCTTCCCTGTGCAATGAGTGGAGTATAGCAAGCAGGCAGTGTTAAAACAAATTGATTAGAGTGGAACGAGGTATGCTCTTGTCGTGGTGTTTTAGCCCTATTTGTTTAATTTTACCCCATGAGCAATGCAAACGATAATAAATACCGTTCATCACTGCTACAAGGGATATCCACCAGGGCATTGCAAGAAATTTTAGGACATGATCGGCTGGCAACAACAGAAATTTATCTCAACCTCTCACCGGAAGATGTCATAAATGAATTTCATCGAAAGTGGTAGTCAAAATGCTGTCTGGTGACACGAACGTTTGTACTACCCCTTTCCGGTGCGTTGCTCAAAAACTGCCATAGTCAAAAATTGCCAAGATTGCTTTATAGTCTATCGCAGCATACTACTGCAAATAGCATTCTAATTATTAATTTGGTCAAGTATGAATTGGACAAATTGCTTTATTTCAGGCAACGTTTCTTCTGCATCAACTTGGTTGCTGCGCCAATTCTCCCGCCACTTAAGGGCATTTTCTATGAGAGTTGACCATTGAGGAAATTCTTTTGCAGTCCAATCACCTGCTCTTTTTTTAGACGTTTGCTCACCATTTTTATACGTATAGTAGGCTCTGCATATCGTTAAAATCTCATATGCTGGACGACCACGTAATTCGTTTATCCGATTTCTCCAAGTATTGGCATAGTCTCGAACTGCTTGAATAAACTCTTCTTTCGTTATAGGTGCAATAAGTGTTTTTGGTGGTGGACCAAAAAGTGTAAGCCCTTTTTCCTGAACGCTATACCAATTCATGAGCCACTCTTTACCTGCATCTTTAATGTGGAATGGTTCTCCTGGGGAAATAATGGCAATCTGACTTCTTTTTGTTTTGAAAGTTTGTAAGGCATCTTCTGACATATATGCGATTTCAATCATGCCCTCTTTTGCATGGGAGTATGTTTTTGCTAATTCTTTCTGCATTTCATCAAGTTTGTCAAACTCATTGTGCGTAATATTTGATGAGGTTACTACCAAGAGATCAATATCACTGCTCCCATACTCAAAATCTCCCCAAACGAGTGACCCAAAGAGATAGACGCCGATAAGTCTATCTCCAAGAATGGCTTTTAGTTGGAGAAGCAGGGTACTAAAGAAGCTATTTATGTCTGGATATGGTGTGAATTGCATAACATAATTTTATCACACAGTTTTACAGTCCATCGCTTTGAGTTCCTTAAATAAGAGCATTACGCACTCTTACAAAACTATCTCCACTTCGTTGTACTGGATGTCTTATTTAACGAACGTTTTCTGAGACAATTTAATATCCCAAAACCATTGTCTTCTAAACACCTACTCCCTACTACACATAAAAATAATAGAATTGTGGTACAATTAGCCTAAGTTTATGAATAACATATATTTTGAACGTATTGCAGGAAAAAACATTTTCTGTTACTTATCAGAGCCAGATAAATCACAACGAAAGATTGTGATAATGAGTCATGGTTTTAGAGGCACATCAACAGGCCCAGCTAGAACCTTTGTAGACTTCGCTCACCTTTTAGTTGCTCACGGTATTTCTGTTCTGCGTTTTGACCAACCAAATAGTGGCAATTCAGATGGAAAATACATTGACTCATCATTTAATGAATGGGTTAATACCACTACTTATCACGCAAAAAAGTATATAGACAAAGGGTATCAAATTGCTCTATTGGGGCAAAGTATGGGTGCAACAACAACCGTCATTGCTAGTGCAAAAGAAGAAGTGCAAGGAAAAATAGCATGTCTCCTTTTATGGGTTCCTGACCCCAAAACCACTTTTGACAATCAGGTTGATGTCGTATACGAAGAAGGCGGCGAAAAATATAAAGGCACCTTTTGGCAAGAAGCAAAACAAGCAAAATTTTTTAATTGCTTAGAGAAGTATTCAAGAGGTATTCATTTAGTTTATGGAGAACATGATCGGTATATTCCTCAAGAACTCCGCGAACAAGTTATTGAGAAAGTAGCAGAGAAAAAACAACCTGTTATGATTTTACCAAATCAAGATCATAGCCCGTGGGAGTATGACATATCCGAACAGGTGTACCTGGACCAATTAAAAAAGCTTCAGGATTGCTTTACTTAAGAGTCACTCCTCCTTTAGGAGTCTCATAAATCCAACGCAGCCTGTTGAAAAACTATATAGTAGAGCTTTATGGAGAAGAAAAACATCAGAATTCTTCCTCATATGAGACCTATTCGCAGTATTCTATCAGCAAAATGTAGTGATTCACATTCTTAAAAGCTCATCATTTGAATTTTTCAACAGGCTGCGACTGTTTTTTGAGACATGAAAATATTCAAGAGACACATATAACTATTTATCCTATAGCGTTGCGGTGAGTAGAGATACTTTGATACATTTATACGTACTGCATAAGCTTTTAATAAAAATTTGAAAGGCAATATGTATGCATTCACTTGTAGCAAAGGAGCCTATCTATTCATCACAACCATTACCGCACGCGACGAAATTTCGTTTTGATTGGCAATCGTTCATTCTTTCACCTTTATGGATTTGCCTGCTGGTGGACGTTCTTGTTCGCATGTTTCTCATTATTCATACGCACGGTGTTATTGCCGGAGATGAAGCGGTAACGGGTATACAGGCCGAATATATACTGCGTGGGGCACATCCTGTGTACTATTATGGTCAATCCTATATGGGAAGCCTTGAAGCATATATTATTGCGTTTATTTTTGTTCTTGCCGGTCCTTCTGTCTTGACGCTGCGTATTGCGATGATCCTTATTTCTCTTTTGCTCGTGATCCTCACATGGATGTTTGCGGCAGCACTAGCTGATGAAGCTGGGGTTCCTTTACAAGGAAAAAAACGATTCATGTTTATTGCTGCCCTCCCTCCTCTTTATGATGCCGTGTTAGAGCTGCGTTCCCTTGGAGGCTACATAGAAGCTATGATTATCATGCTCTGGCTGCTACTGTGTGCGCTTCGCCTGACACAACGTTGGCGAGCGGATGCATCAAATCGTGAACTCATACTACGCTGGCTCGGCATCGGGTTTCTGCTGGGACTCGGCTTCTGGATTGATCCTCTAGTGGTTTACGCCGTTGTTGCGGTTGTGCTCTGGATTGGTTGGTTTTTTCTTTCAGGGCTCATTAAACCACATTGTGCCAGCAACACCAAGACAACACATCCACGCCTCACACTCCTTAAAAAGGCTTTTTTTGCTTTTGTAGCGATTCCAGGCGCAATTCTTGGTGCAGTCCCTGCGTTGTACTAGGGCTATTCTCATAAGTGGGAAAATGTGGCCTATGCTTTTCGGAATGGAGGGACGGTTCAGAATCATCGCCTCACAACGATTTACAAGGTACAGGCACTCTATATCAGGTGTATCGCGCCACGTGTGATCGGGGGAACATTGCCAAGAGAACCCTTTGTGACGCAAGATCATCCACACATATTAACCCCTGGTCTGATTCTTAATGTCACCTGCCTGCTGATCGTGATCGGTGGGGCCGTGCTTTCGCTCTTTTGGCATCATCCAACGCTTGTACGCGTCCGCCAATTGACACTTTTACCGTTCATTTTTTGTGTTTGTACTTCTGTCATTTATTGTATATCTTCTATCTCAGTTGCGAGCTTGTATGCCAATTGTGGCCCCTGGGACCTGACCGGTCGTTATGTTGTCCCCTTAATTATCGCCATTCCATACTTCCTTGCCGCCGTCGTTACGCTTCTATGGACATCACCCGAAACGAAAAGCACGCAAATAGACGCAACTCCAACACCTGTACAGCGCGACGGAACCCATCGTCATATCACAGTGGGAAGCGCATTGCAGAGTGTGCTACTCGTTGGTGTACTCCTTGTGTATTTTAGTACGCAAGCATACGCATATGTGAAGTCAGATCCGCACAATACCTTCCAGACTTCTGGCTGCGTTTCTGCTCCTGGCGACGATACACCAATTATCACGTACATGCAGCAGCAGCATATCCGTTATGCGCTGGCAACCGCCTGGATTGGTGATCCATTGACGTTCAAAACAGATACAAAAATTCTTGTGACAGAAATCAGAAGTCGTATTCCTGGCAAGAGTGATATCGTTTTACATAGTGAGCAGTACAGTTTGATTATGTTTGTAATGCATGACGACCCTCAGCCCCAAATTCTACAAGTATTGAAGGAAAAGCGTATGAACTACTCTGTCAAACGTTTCTTTTCTGTGCCTGGAAGAGATGTTATGATTATCACTCCACTGTACCGAACTATCCCAATCACAGACCCAGATATAGCCCGTGCATTGCAAGCGCTTCACGATCAATGCTGAATGTGTGAAAGAGGTGGGTGTTGGTTGTCTTTCTTCTTCTACTGGGAAATTATACTTTGTGATAAATTCCCTGTATTGTCTTTCTGCTTCTTCTCTATACGCTGCTATTTTGCGGTATTCTGCGTCATTTCCTCTATTGAAAGCGGTTATAGTAAGATAATTTACATTTCCTACATGCCCCCGTAAACGGTCTCTTTCTGCATATTGCCACATTCTTTCTGTTAACTCAGAATCAACAGTTGAGCGATTGAGTCGTGAAAGTACATTTTGCAATGCTCTCGGGAATCGTTGCCGATCTGGTCTACACTCAACACGGCTGTAGTTCCTGTAAGCGATTGGATGAGGTGGAGGCGGCGTATAGCTATAATGTCGCGTTTCCGAGTGGTTTTGGGGATGGTTTGCGCGATGATCACAGTGATTGGGGTGGGCATGTCTATCCACGCGGTATTATGAGCTGGGCTTATCTCGGTTCGGCGTATTGAGAAGTGAGGTTGGAGACGCACAGCGTGTAGGGGTCTCATGGTTTGTGATATCGCCAGTCTTTCAGGCGTAGTATAGAAATGATGCCGCTATAAGTACTCTCGCATTTGAGAAACTGATGCTGCTGCTGACCGAACATCTACCATGTTCAGATAGCCCCTGGACGAAGGCCACCCTCTATGTCTACCTGAGTAGAAAGGAGAAGGTATTGCTCATGGGAACACCTCCATCTCCACGACACCCCTTTCAGGAGAGAGCACGAAGCACTCTTCTTTCAAAGAAAGCTCCCATGATTACTCGCGTGAGTATTGGAGTTGCAGTCATAGCTCTCGTAACTTTCATCATCGTTGGGGTCTTGTACTTAAAGAACATGAACACTGCTAGCCGAACTACCACCTCTTCCAGCACGTTCCATACTGCTACTACTGCTCCCGCTGCACCGTCGCCCAGACCTGAGGTTCCTCAAGTTGGCAGTACTGCCTCCAACTTCACACTTTCTACGCTCGCTGGCGATCAAAATGTGAGTCTGAGCGACTACCAGGGGAAGCCAGTTCTGCTCAATTTTTGGTCTCTCAATTGTTCTGACTGCCTGAAGGAAACACCCATCATACAGAGGTACTATGCCACACAACGGGCACGAGGGAAGGAGCTTGTCGTTTTAGGGATAAACATGGATTTTACCGGGAGTTTCCCGGAGGTCGCACACTTGCAGGAGCAACAGGGCTTGACCTATCCCATTCTTGTGGATGATCATTACCAGGCAAGAACACACTATCAGGTAAGAACACTTTATCATGTGACGAGCACTCCGACTTCCTTTTTCATCGACCGTCAAGGCATTATTCGTGCGATAGTAGTTGGTTCGCTCGATACCACTACGCTTCAGAAGGACGCTGCACTTCTTGGAACTACGACAGAAAAACAGATTCTACGTCCTTCGGGGTGAAAGACGTAGGTGATGGTAGGGGCGCAATCAATTGCGCGTGTGCCCATGCATCCATTTCCCGTGTGGGCGGGGCGCAATCAATTGCGCGTGTGCCCATGCATCCATTTCCCGTGTGGGCGGGGCGCAATCAATTGCGCCCCTACCATCAGCATTGTAGTTTTCAAGCAAAAGCCTATCTCATCCATAGCCCATTCCACCGCTTCATCACATGATCGGTCGTATCTTTGGAGTACGCCGAACGCTCTCCACGAGTATGAGGCGGAAGCTTCCAGGAAGAGGTAGGATACCACACGAGCGAGATTTGGGAACTCTCTTATACTTAGTTATAAAGGACCACACGAGCCACATCGCATGGGCAGGCTGAGTGCATGAGGAATCAACGTTCGTGTGTGCGTACTTTTGCGCTGCTCTTCGTCCCTTCTGCACCGATCCCCGGATCGACGCACAACTGTATCCAAAGAGGAGTGACACTTTCTTCAGCAGGAGAATTATACTAGATGAAAAGATTTTCCAGATTAAAAAGGGATCTCGCTTTGACATGTGCCGTGTTACTATTTTGTGCTCTCGTTTTCTCACCGACTGCTCGCTTCCTGGTTCCCGCACATGCTCAAGCGACTCAACCCCTTCTTGGAACCGCTGGCAATTTCGCCGTGCTTGGTGCGAGTGCGGTTACCAATACTGGTCCGACCGTGGTGACTGGTGATCTTGGAGTGAGCCCAGGGACTTCGGTGACGGGTTTTCCGCCCGGAATCGTGATCGGGACGAAACACGTTGCTGACGCAGTTGCACTGCAGGCGCAGAGAGACGTGGCGGCCGCGTATAAGGATGCCGCGGGACAACCTTGCAATGTTCATTTGACGGGTCAGGACCTCGGTGGCAAAACCCTCACGTCAGGAGTGTACTGTTTCTCGTCCTCTGCTCAATTGACCGGGCAGCTCAGACTCGACAGCCAAGGGAACCCCGCGAGTGTCTTTATCTTCCAGATAGGGAGTACCCTCACCACGGCGAGCAATGCCAGTGTGTTGCAGATCAATGATACTCAAGCGTGCAATATCTTCTGGCAGGTTGGCAGTTCTGCGACCCTGGGAACGAAGACTGACTTTTCAGGAAACATCCTGGCGCTTACCTCTATCACCGCTATGACAGGTGCCGAATTCAATGGCAGCCTCTATGCCCGCACTGGCGCGGTGACATTAGATACCAACACGATTACCCGATCTCCGTGCGCAAGGCCCACGCCGACAGCGACGTCAACCGGAACGCCGACCGGAACGCCGACCGGGACACCAATCGGGACACCGACAGGAACGCCAATCGGGACACCAACAGGGACGCCAACCGGGACACCGACAGGGACACCAACCGGGACACCAATCGGGACACCGACAGGAACGCCAACCGGGACACCGACAGGGATGCCAACCGGGACACCGACAGGGACGCCAACCGGGACACCGACAGGCGGTCCTCCTGGCTTGCCACCGACGGGAAGCGACCCTGATGGATCGGTCGCGTTCTGTCAATCAGCCCCTATTGATGCCTTTTAACAAAATCATCCGGTCATGGATCGATCCCTCCGTAGGGGCGCAATTGATTGCGCCCTGCTTGGGCGAGGACCACATGAAACGTCAGCCGACAACACCCGCAAACATGACGGCGCAATTGATTGCGCCCTGCTTGGGCGAGGACCACGAGGCGCAATCAATTGCGCCCCTACGGAAGGATCATTCCCATATTATTTTCTTAAAGCGCATAAATTGGCAACCGTGCCTGGCTGGATACCAATGGGAATGGTATCCAGCACCCACAGCGCGGACTCCAAAGGAATGTCAAGACAAACCAGGGTGGAAGCAACTCCGCGGTTGGGCAAAAGGCAGTCCCCCACCCAATCCATAATACAGGAGCACTATCATGCGAACATTGCGACGTTACAGGTACGTCTTTCCTCTTATTTTCACCCTTTTCTTTGTCCTCCTCAGTCTTCTGCTTGGTGGATGGATAGGCGGCCAATTCTTTCAGACCCCACGGTCAGCCAGACCGCTCGGCAGTCTTACAGGCGGCACACCCTCTCAAACATCAGGAACAAGCGGATCTGTTGCCAGCTCGACTCTCTATCGACCAGGTGGGCACCTCATCATTCCCTCTATCGGGGTCAATGCCTCAATCGAGCCAGTGGGAGTGTTATCAGATGGCAACCTGGCAGTACCTACCCAGAAGCCATGGGATGGAGTGGGCTGGTACCAATATGGCCCATATCCGGGGGCTCAGGGGAGTGCAGTCATTGACGGACACCTTGATCGGCCAGGAGGGTCGCCCGCAGTCTTCTGGAAACTGCGAAACCTCCATATTGGAGACATCGTCATGGTCGTCAATCCGGGGGAAAAGCCATTGCATTTCCGCGTTATGAATATGAAGTCCTATGCGCCAAATAATGCTCCCTTGCAAACAATATTTAAAAACATGACGGGCACCTTCCTCAACCTGATTACCTGTGCTGGGCAGTGGATTCCCAACCAGCATCAAACAGCCCTTCGCCTTGTCATCTACACAGCATTGGCGTAGTTCAGATGTTGTAGTGAGCATGCCAGGGACCTGTAAATGTTAGAATGAAATGGGAGAATCTTTCTCCTTCCTGGGAGGCGCGATAATGCACTTTAATAAAATAATATGGGAATGATCCCTCCGTAGGGGCGCAATTGATTGCGCCCTGCTTGGGCGACATGAATCGTTGGGACAGAAGGGGCGCAATCAATTGCGCCCCTACGGAGGGATCGATCCATGACCGGATGATTTTGTTAAAAGGCATAATCGGGCCCCTACGGGTGCGTGATGGATTTGTCAAAGTGCATAATTAGACCTCTACGAAATTCGTTTCGAAAAGCCCTGTAAGGATGAAGTGCCCCCTTGATTTTCTTTAAATTACTACGTATAATTACTAATTAATTAGTGAATAATAGAATCAAAAGCAGTGTAGCAAGAACAATTGATTTTCAGAAGCTATATTATTGTCGTTATGATCAATTGTTATTAAAATTTATAGTGAGAACAAGTAAGTTCGTACCGTTTATGCCTGTCTTGATGTCATTAAGTAGCAGTTTTTTTTCACTGAAATGTAAGTAGAATTTTCATGGTTCAAAGAGCATCTTTTCTCATGTGACCATTTAGTTCGTATTTTGTTGAATCAAAGAAATCTACGATGAACGAGCGACAACGAAATAGTGAGGGAGATTTGTAATGAAGATCGAAACCACTACATACGTTACGCAGCAATCTATTCTTCTTGCCGCACCACGCTTTTTGTTCTGGTGCGTTATAGTCTTTTCCCCCCGGTTCTTGCTTGTTTACCGACTTTACTACGGCAATAATAGCTCTCGTTCGCCTCCTTGCATAAGCATGTCATTATGTCCTGATGACCTATCATCAGGTCCTAGTTTCACGTTTTTGTGTAGATTGGTGTACCCTTCAGTGAATAGTTACATAGTGAAGCAAAGGAGTTTTCAAGGTGAACGATCATCAAGACCACATTCTATCGTTAGGAAACACCACCATAGGGAGGCGCGAGTTCATCAAGTGGGCAAGCGCACTGGGACTCTCGGCAGGTGCGCTAGAAGCTCTTTTCTCCCAGCAAGGAATCGCGTTCGCGGAGCCGATGGATTTCACATCAGGGTTAGCGGGCTACTGGAAGTTTGATGATGGCAGCGGTACAACGGCGGTAGACTCGTCAGCTAGCGGCAATAATGGCACGCTGACTGGTGGACCGACATGGACCACAGGAAGAATCAATGGCGCACTGAGCTTTAATGGTTCCAGCGCAGAAGTTGACATCAACAAGAATGTGCTTGATACCAGCAAGGACTTTTCCGCAGCGGCGTGGGTTCAGATACGCAATGCGAACGTTTGGGCATCCGCGGTGAGTCAGGATGGTACCAATGTGAGTGGGTTCTACTTGCAGTACACCAACGGAGGGCGCTTTGCATTCAGCCTGATTAGCTCAGATTCGACACAAGGCTCAACAACAAGAGCGATCTCCCCGTTTAACCCTTCGACTGGTGTCTGGTACCATCTCGTGGGCGTGCATGATGCGACCAATAATCAGATCAAGCTCTACGTCAATGGCACGCTTGTAGATACACAGTCTGTAGGAGCAGCCTGGAATGCAGTGGGAGAGACCGTTATTGGACGTGGAAGATATGGTGGCCCGACTGACTTCTGGCCGGGACTCATCGACGATGTACACGTGTACAATCGCATCTTGAGTGATCAAGATGTCGCTGCTCTCTACAACTCGGCTCCTGGGCAAACCTCTTCCGCTTTTACGCCTATACGCCCACCTGCAACGCCGCTCGTTGTGCGCAATCCCTATGTGAGTACCTGGTTAGCGGCTGATCTGCTCCCACGTAATTGGCCCAGATTCTGGAACGGTGCTATCAAGGCCATGACGGGTATTGCACGTATCGATGGTACGGCGTATGTCTTCATGGGTGATCCAGGAAATATTGGATCAACGCAGACGATGACGCAGACCAACCTGACCGTAACGCCTACAAAATCAATCTTCACGCTCCGGGGAGGCGGCGTTACATTGATAGTGACCTTCCTGTCACCTGTCGAAGCGGACGATATACAAAAGCTTTCAGTGCCCTTGAGCTATATTCTTGCTGAAGTGCAAAGCAACGATGGGCAAGCGCACAATGTCAGCCTCTACTTCGATATCTCCGGTGAGTGGGCATATGGGAATACCAGCGCATTGATTAAATGGGGCAGCGAACAGGTACCCCATGCGAAAGGCCCTGGCACTATCACAAGCTTTACCGTCACGCCCAATTCTCCACAGGTCCTATCGGAGGTGAATGACTATCCCTCGTGGGGAACGGTTGTCTGGGCTACGGACAATCAACCGAACCTGGCAATACAAAGCGGTCAGGATACCGTAGTACGCTCTCTGTTCGTTTCGCAGGGAAAATTGAACAACACAATGGATCCTGATATGCCTCGTGCAATCCAGGATCGCTGGCCTGTGTTCGCCTTCGCCTTGAATATGGGCAGCGTCACGAACCAGCCAGGGAAACCTGTAACCCTTGTACTGGGACATGTACGCGAACCAGCCGTCAGCTACCTTGGTCAGCAAGTTCCTCCACTGTGGAGGGCTTACTGGTCAACATGGGAGCAGATGCTAGCCGCGACTTATGATGATGCTAAAAATGCGCTCAAGCGCTCCGTCAAGGTTGACATAAAGATTACTGGTGACGCTATCAACGCTGGGGGAACGAACTATGCAGCGTTGTGTGCCCTGGCTCTACGCCAGGCATTTGGAGGCACCGAACTGGTGGGAACCGCCAGCCAACCGTGGATGTTCCTCAAGGAGATCAGTAGCGATGGCAACGTCTCAACTATCGATGTCGTGTACCCCTGCATGCCAGTGTTCGTCTACACCAATCCCTACCTTTTGAGTTTACTCCTCGATCCGTTGCTGGCTTACGCGGAAACAGGTGGTTGGCCCAAGGTCTTCGCGGAACACGACATTGGCTCACATTATCCTAACGCAAGTGGTCATAACGATGGGAATGAAGAGGATATGCCTGTCGAAGAATCCGCTAACATGCTCATCATGACCGCTGCCTACCTGCGCTTCGCCAGTAAGAAAGATGCGGCAGCCTATGCCAAGACTCACTATAAGATTCTGAAGCAATGGGCGGATTACCTGGTTCCCAACGCGCTCGACCCCGGATATCAGAACCAGACCGACGATTTCACCGGCTTTATTGCACATAGCTCAAACCTGGCACTCAAAGGTATTCTGGGCATCGCTGCGATGGGGCAAATCGCACTGGCTGCTGGCAATACGGCAGATGCGTCGTATTATCAGAAACAGGCCAGTAGCTACATCAGCCAATGGGCAACAAAGTCGCAGGACTCTTCAGGTCAACATCTGAAGCTGGCATACGATCAGGATGGTACATGGAGTTTGAAGTATAATGCGTTCCCCGACAAGCTGCTTGGCCTGAACCTCATACCAGCAGCAGTGTTGGCAGAAGAGGCTACCTGGTATGCGACAAAAGAAAACGCGTTCGGCATTCCGCTCGATAATCGGCATTCATACACGAAAGCCGACTGGGAGATGTGGACCGCTGCATCGACGGATGTCGCGCCACTACGTCAGTACTTTATTGACGCTTTATACAAGTTCGCCAATACGAGCGGTTCGCGCGTTCCGTTTACGGATTGGTACGACACCATCTCTGACCAACAGGTAGGCTTCCAGGCTCGTCCGGTCATGGGTGGCTTGTTCTCTATCCTTGCACGGCTGCAAAACAAGCCCTAGAGGAAACTGCAAAGACAAGTCACGTGAGGATAGAAACGCGGCTAGGCCGCAAGGGATGCCCCAATACCGTTCAAGTAAACGGTATTGGGGCATCCCCTAGTTCCCCTGTGGGATGCTAAAGTTGGTGTGTGGGACATTCCTTTGCTGGTACCCTGGGCTAACAGCCGAACTCCATGTGAGTCGGTTTTGTGGCTTGGCTGGGCCAGACGCATTCTTCACGATCTCGAATCGAACCGGAGGGAGAACGGACATTGCTTCGCTCGTCCTTGGGCGTGATAAATCAGGCCCCTACATTGCCTGGTCACCTGGTGGATGCGCCAATCATTAGGGCCTCTACAGATTGTCCCCGTAGGACCTATGTGGGTGGATACCGAAAAGGGTGTAGGGTAGACTTGCTATGATAGTATGATTTGGATAGACTGAGGAGTGATATGTAGCCAGGAGGGTATCCATAATTACTGCTTTATGAAGGAGAACGTGTCTTTATGACCGATGGCTTGAAAGTGATTAGTACGTTTCAGTTTTCTTCGGCCTCGCAGGAGGTGCTGCGAGAGGCTGCTCAGGCGGAGGTGCGTTGTATAACAAACAATGAAGAGTTTCTGTCGAGGCTGCAGGAGGCGGAGGTGCTTTGCTCGTATTGGGTGCCCGAGAGTTGGCGGACACTGGCCCCACATCTACGCTGGCTGCAATGCTCCGGGGCGGGTGTTGATGGTCTTCAGCAAACGGGTATCTTAGATGCGGAGAGCGTCGTTATGGTGACGACGGCTGTTGGCATCAATACAACTCCAATCGGGGAGTATGTCTTTGGGAGTATGTTGATGTTCAACCGGACGTGGCCTGAGATGGTGCGTTTGCAAGATCGTCACGTCTGGCCTCGTAGTGTGAACTGGTACAAGCTGGGTGGGCGAGAACTGGCGGATGCGACAATAGGGATTGTCGGTCTGGGAAGTATTGGGCGGCGCGTCGCCCAATTGGGTAGGGCTTTCGGGATGCGTGTCCTGGCAACGCGACGATCAGCGCAGGAGGGTGTGAGTGATCCTGACGTGGATCAGCTTTATCCGATGGCGCAGTTGCATGAGATGCTGGGTCAGAGCGACTATGTAATTCTCTCTGTACCTTTGACGCAGGAGACGGAGAAAATGATTGGTGAGGCGGAACTGCGTGCGATGCGACCGAATGCCTATCTTGTGAATGTTGCGCGTGGACGGGTCATTGACGAGCAGATGTTAATTCGAGCGCTTCACGAGGGATGGATTGCAGGTGCTGGGCTTGATGTAACGGAGGAGGAGCCGTTGCCGTCGAGTAGTCCACTGTATGGAATGCCAAATGTTATTCTTACTCCACATATTTCTGGCGTAAGTGTCAATTATGACAGGCGCCTCACCGCTCTCTTTGCTGATAACCTGCAGCGCTTTCGCAGAGGGGAGAGCTTGCGCAATCGCTATGAAGCGAGGCGTGGGTATTAGTATTTTCACATAGTGTACAATGAGGTGATACGAGAACAGGAGGGAAGAACATGAATGAAGATTTAGGTTTAGCAGAGTTGCTGGGTGCCGAGGCCGTAGGCCAACCTGGTCAACGCCGCTTCCGTCTTTTTGTGCAAACGACTTATAACTCCGCTGTGATGTGGATGGAGAAGGAGCAGCTAAATAGCCTTTCGCTGGCATTGGACCGCTTTCTTGCACAGATAACAGAGGGGCAAATGCTGCGCACAGAGGCTCAGGCTGGTGGACGTCCCATCGCGGCAGGAATGCCTACGGATTTCCCGAGGCAACCAACATATGAGTTTCAGGTGGGGCAGATGAAGGTCAATTATGATGAGCGTGCGATGCGCTTTCTGCTCAGTGCTGTGCCTCTGGAGATTATCATGGAGCGTGGGCAGGAGCCGCAGGTGTTGATGAATGAAGATGAGGCGGTTTCCTTCCTTTTTACGCATGAACAGGCGCGGTACCTTTCGAGCACTATATCGCTGGTGGTCTCTTCGGGTCGTCTGGTTTGTCCATTATGCCGCACACCGCTTGATGGCGGTCCACATGCATGTGTGAAGCAGAACGGCCACCGTGAGATTGTGCAGGTCGAGGAAGGTGAGGAAGATGAGTAGGAAGGGGGCCAGTCTCTTTTGCTCTTCCTACTCATAATGTGATACCTGGGTAGAATGTAAAGTACAGGGTAGCTAGCCCTATAATGCTATGTTCAGTCGATGCAGAGATACTTGTTTGCCTTCAGAAGATACAGCTCTTCATTGGCTTCAATCATGAGTTTGTGAAGCACCACGACATCGGCATCAGGCAAACACTCGACTGGTTGTAAGCATAGTCGCATAATCGCCCTGCCGTTCTCTATGACCTGAACGTAGCCTTTAGATCGTGGAACGCGATAGACGCGGTGTGGCTCTGCGGGGCTAGGGACTTCCAGATACCCGCGCCAGAGAAGCTGGTGAAATTGTTCTGGCGTCAATATATCGCGTAACAGATCGGCGGCTCGGCGTTCAGAACGAGACCATCCCTTGAGGTATGGTTGAAAAATGAGCCATACCATAGGAGAGATGGCGAGAGCGATAACGATCCAACCCAGGGCGGTCAGCACCTGAGTGATCAAAATTATCCTCCAACGACTCGCGGAACCATGACAATTTGTTCTGCGGTAGCGTCGAATTTTTCAATGCGCTCTATTGGTTTGCCCGTTTCGACTCGGAACGCGGTTGCGCCTTTAGCGCGTTCTTGCGCGAAAATGCGCTCTGCCTCACGGACTGCGGCAACCGCTTCGGTATTGCCCACAAAAGCTTTCTGTTCGTCCCAGGTGAGACGATCATCGCCACGCCGTGACATCACCCGTAACATTCCCACAGTCGTTCCTCCTTCGTGGTCTACAACATTTCTAAATGGCTGTTTTCAACGAATACATGTAGGGGCAAGCTTTGCGCTCTTGCGCTGTGCAATTGCCTGTGTATCAAAACGAACTACATGGTACTAGAGAAGTGGGCATCGCTGTGATTACCCTTCCTCATAGGACACGTTTTGTGCTGCCAGGTTGTTACTCGCGTCCAGGCTACAAGCCTACTATAAATACTATTGTACGTGAGACGCAGGTGATAGTCAATGGGTTATAACACAAATTGAGGATGTGAAGCATCGGGGACGGCAATTGCCGTCCCCGATGCTTCACATCCTCAATCTTATTTAGGATATAGGGGAACTTGGAGAGGCGGTTGTAATGGCGACGGCTGCGGTATCTGGACCTGTGTGTGTTCCCAGGACCGCTCCAAGTTTGTACGTAGGAATCTCGCCAGGATAGGTTTCTTTAAGAGCTTGAGCGAGTTGTTGCCCGACCTCCGCGCTGGCCTCGGCAATGGAAATATTTTCGATTTTGCCCATATCGCCAATTATTTGTGCTATGCGTGCGTAGGCTTTGCTGCGGGTACGGGGTCGCTCAACCGCAACCACTTCACCATTTTTAAGTGAAATGATAGGCTTTACACTCAGCATATTGCCTAATAGGGCCGCTGCACTTCCGATACGTCCACCACGTCTGACAAACTCTAAGGTGTCCAGTACCGCGAGGATACGTGTGCGTGCAAGCTCATCTACTGTACGGGCCTTGATCTCTTCGAGGCTCAAGCCTTGCCGTGCCTCTTGTGCCGCGTGCATGATCGCTCGTGACATACCCGCGCTAATGCTTAGCGAGTCAACAACCTCGATGGGTATTTTTTTGACATCGTCGGGGAGCGAGTCACGTGCGGTACAGGCAGATTGGTAGGTGCCGCTCAACTTTGAGGAGAGATGAACGCTGAGAATGCCATCGGCACCCTCATTGATGAGGCGTATAAATGCTTCTTGAAATGCTGCAGGTGAAGGCTGCGAGGTGCGTGGTAAGGTTTTGCTCGCCTGTAGTTTTCGGTAGAATCCTGCGTTATCCAGTTCTACCCCATCAAGATATGCCTCTTCACCGAAGAAGACTGTAAGTGGGACAATGGTGATGTTGAGTGCTTCCGCTTGCTCAAGCGGGATATCTGCAGTGCTGTCTGTAAGAATGCGAACCGCCATAATCTCTTGCTCCTGATTATAAAATATATACTTTACGTACGTGTTGGTGGATAGTTGTCTTGCATCCTATACTCGCTATTCCGCCGAGACGATGTAGGCGTAGTATGGTTGGCCTCCGTTGACGACCTCGATCTCGAGGTGTGAGTATTGCTGTTTGATACGTTTGGCGGTTTCCTGGGCCTCGTCAGTTGTCACGTCTTCTCCATAGTAGAGGGTGACGATTTCGTAGTGGTCCATGTCCATACGCTGCAAGGTGTCCTGGATGACGCGCTCAATGTGCTGGCCTGCAACTGTGAGGTTGCCATTGATAAGACCGATATAGTCACCTTCGCGTACGCGAACGCCGCCGATCTGCACTGAGCGTACAGCGGTAGTGATCTCCGCCGTTTGGATACTCTTCACGGCCTCGTTCAGCGTCTCGCAATTGGTGGAGAAGTCGGCATCGAAGTTGAAGCTCAAGAGAGCGGCGATACCTTGTGGCAGGGTATCACTCGGTACGACATAGACCTCTTTTTGCGTAAGGGCAACGACCTGTTGTGCGCTAAGAATAACGTTGCCGTTATTGGGAAGGATGATAACCTGATTGGCTGGGGCCGTCTCGACCGCCGCGAGCAACTCTTCTATACTGGGATTCATAGTCTGTCCACCTGAGACGATGACACTGACGCCCAACTCTCGAAAGACCTTCTCGAAGCCTGCTCCTGAGACAACGGCGACGGTGGCGACCTGTAGTGTGGCCTCTTGTGTCTCCTCCGCGTGTTCGGCCTCGCTCTCCGCCGCGTAGGTAAGGCTCTGCTCCTGGAGATTTTCGATGTTGATATCGAGCAGGCTACCGAGACTCACACCATAGTCGAGAATTTTGCCAGGGGTGAGGGTATGAGTATGTACCTTAAGCAACTTTTCGTCGCCCGCAACGACGGTGGAGTCGCCGCCCATGTCGATGATAGATTGACGGATGGACTCAACATCGAGGTTTTGACCGTGAAGAAGGAAGACGACCTCGTAGCCGAACTCTTCCTCAATGGTGACGCGTCCCTTTTTCACATGGGCTTCAGATGTTTGTGATATTGCAGAGGGAATGCTTGTGGTGGGAAGCGTTATCGTTGCGCTTCCCGCATCTCCACGAATATAGCGCCAGACCCCTTCGAGAATGGTGCAGAAGCCCTGACCACCGGAGTCGACGACGCCAGCTTGTTTAAGTGTGGGGAGAAGATCGGGAGTGCGTGCGACTGCTTGACGGGCCGCGATGACGGCCTCTTGCATAAGCCCGACGAGATCGTCGCCACGCTGAGCGCTGTGTTTCGCTGCTTCTGCTGTTTCACGCACTACGGTAAGAATAGTGCCCTCAACGGGCTTAATGACGGCGCGGTATGCCAGGCGAGAGGCTTCTTGCAGGGCGTTTGCAAGATCGGGGGCGGTGAATGTTGTTTTCTTGTCGAGTCCCTGTGCCAGTCCGCGCAGGGTTTGCGAGAGGATGACGCCGGAATTGCCTCGCGCCCCGAGCAGAGCACCATGCGCTATCTTTGCAGCGACGACGCCCGCAGATGACTCGGTACTGGTCTTGATATCTCGTACGGCAGCTTGCATAGTGGCTGACATATTTGAGCCTGTATCGCCATCTGGGACGGGAAAGACGTTAAGAGCGTTGATTGCCTCACGATGTTCTTCTAAACACGCAGCGCCTGCTACGATAGCCTTTTTAAGGTCCTGGCCGTCAAAGACGCTAATGCGCCGGGGGCGTTGTCGTGCAGTGGCGCGGAATGACTGTTCCTGCATTATGACTCTCTCGTCCCTTCCTTATTGCTTATCCTGTGGCCCATTACTCAGGCCCTGAACGTTGACGTTGACCTGGGCTACGGGGACACCCAGCATCTTCTCGGTTGAAAATTTGACGCTGCTCATAATATTGTGTGCTATCTCTGATATACGCAGCCCATACTCTAATGCAACATACACATCGATAGTGAGTTGGTCGTTGATGAGCCGCACTTGCACGCCCTGGTTGCTCTGCTCAGGTTTCAAAAGTACTGCCTGCCTGTTATGAAGGCGTGGTGATGCAATTCCAACTACTCCATAACACTCGCAGACGGCCTGTACCGCTATGGTATGAATAGCATTGGGAAGGACCTCTATCTTACCGCGTGGGTGTGAGCCTTGTAGTGGCTGAATAGCAGATGTTTTTGGCATATCTTCTCTACTTCTTTGTGGGTCTCCATCCTTGTGGGTGATGGTAGGGGCGCAATTGATTGTGCCCCTACTCACTCACGGGCGCAATCAATTGCGCCCCTACTCACGGGCGCAATTGATTGTGCCCCTACTCACTCACGGGCGCAATCAATTGTGCCCCTACTCACTCACGGGCGCAATTGATTGCGCCCCTACTCACGGGCGCAATCAATTGTGCCCCTACTCACGGGCGCAATCAATTGCGCCCCTACCACCACCTCCGTCTTTCACCCGGAAGGACGGAGAACCTTCTTTGTGTTCCTCTTGCCAAAGTACCCAATATGGGTTATACTCGCATAACGTGTTCGGGACCCGATCAGCATGTGAGTTTACTGATGCAGTATATCAAAGGCCCCAATTATAAGCAAGATAAATTGATAGACGGGTTCCACCAAAAACTTGGGACGAGAGATGGCTTGTAGGGGCGCGATAAATCAGGCCCCTACGATAGATTATATAGGGAGGAAGAGCAAAATGGCAGCAGGTCGTTGTGATGTCTGCGAGCGCAAGCCCATGTATGGCAACAATGTCCCTCATTCGCAGCACCGTACACGTCGTCGCTTCGTACTCAATGTGCACCGCCGTCGCATCGAGATAAACGGGATTCCACGCACAGTGAACATTTGCACGAGGTGTTTGCGCACGATGAATAAAGTACCTAAAGAGAGAAAGTAGTTCTCAAATAAAAAAGGTCATGCGATTGGGCTGTAACACGGCTCAATCGCATGACCTTTTTTATTTGAGGCTGATACTCTTTTTGGCCTCGAAGCGGGTGCGGAGCTGGCCGCAGGCGGCTGCTATGTCGTCGCCCCGCTCGGCGCGCACGCTATTGCTTATTCCGTGCTCGAAGAGGATATCACGGAATGTACGTATCGCATCTGGGCCTGGCGTGCGGTAGCTTGCCGAGGTCGCGTTGACCGGAATGCAGTTGACGTGGGCGAACTGTTTGAGTGGCGCGAGTAGCTCTGCGAGTTGGCGTGCGTGTGCTGGCGTGTCGTTTACGCCAGAGAGCAGCACATACTCGAAGGTGACTTGTCGTCGTGTGGCGGCGATGTAGTCTTTACAGGCGGCAAGTAGTTCCCGCACTGGATATTTGCGGTTAATGGGCATGGTCTGGCTGCGCAGCTCATCAGTTGGAGCATGAAGCGAAATGGCGAGGTTCACTTGCAGCGGCTCCTGGCTCAACTTGCGGATGGCTGGCACGAGTCCAACCGTCGAGACGGTCATGTGGCGTGCGCCGAGATTGAAGCCCGCCGAGCTATTAAGGATGCGCAGTGCCTGTAGCACGTTGTCGTAGTTGTGTAGTGGCTCGCCCATGCCCATCAACACAATGTTGGTGATATGGTCAATAGGCGTGCTTCCGGGGAGCCCGGCGGCTGTCCAGGGAGCCTTGCGCAGTTGACGTGTGAAGTAGAGAACCTGCGCGACGATCTCGCCTGCGCTTAGATGACGGTCAAAGCCCATCTGACCCGTCGCACAGAAGGTACAGCCATAAGCGCACCCGGCCTGGCTGGAGACACAGACGGTGGCGCGTGCGCTGCTTTCACCTCCAGGTGGGTAGAGCATCAGCACCGATTCGACGAGTTTGCCATCGCCGAGTTCCAGGAGTATTTTCCGCGTGCGGTCGTCCTTCGAGTGCTGTTCGCTGCGCACGATCATTGGGCCGATACATGCCTCTTCCGCGAGGCGAGCACGCAGCGACCGCGGAAGATTGGTCATCGAGGCGAAGTCAGTGACAAGGTGCTGAAAGAGCCAGCTATAGATTTGCTTTGCACGAAATGGTGCCTCATCACGCTCTACTAACCATTGTTGTAGTTCGGGCAGCGTGAATGAGAGCAGATCGGTTGTGTTATTTACGGGATGTGCTACTGTCTGGGTCATGAGTGATTAAGCCTTTACATCTTTTTGAATGTGCAGGTGACTTTGCCGAAGGAGATGGTGTCTCCGTCGTTGATGGGTGTTGGTTTGTCGGCTTCGAGTCGCTTGTTGTTGATGCGAGTCGCGTTGGTGCTGTTCAGGTCGGTGAGCGTGCAGGTGCTCCCGACGTGCTCTATAACGGCGTGAATGCGCGAGGTGGTGTCGGCTCCCTGCTGACCACTCAAGTCAACAGCGGGCTTGTCGCCACCAAGGTCATGGTCGTAACGTCCGACCAGTGCTTGTTCACCTGTGAGTTGTACTTGATAGCCGTTACTAAAAGTGAGCGTTCCCCATGGATTGGTGGAGCTTACTGGTTTAGCGGCTGGCTGCGCCGATTGTGCTGATGCTCCACTCTGCTGCGTAGATGGTGTATAGTATTGCACCTGCGGACGTTGCTGCGGTGGCGCGGTTGGCGTCTCCTGTTTGGGCGTATTCGGTATCATCGTCACCTTTGGTTGAGGCTGCACGGGCGGGTCCTGCGTCACGGGTGGTACGTAGTATGTCTCTGGCGCGGGTTGTGGCCTGGCTGAGACGGTAGGAGCCGTGTATGTATCAACTTTTGGTGCGGGCGGCGCGGGCGGAGTCGGTGGTGGTGTGTAGACCGACGGTGCAGGTTGAGCAGGTGGTGGTGTATAGGTTGGTGCCGCCGACTGTGCTGCCGCTGGCTGTGAGGTGGGTTGGAACGATGAGGCCCCGCAGTTGGGACAGAAGGATGCTCCTGGTTTCAGCTCCGCGTGGCAGTTGGCGCAGTATGACTTTTGTGGTGTTAACGAGTGTCCACAGCCTGAGCAGAAGGTATCCCCCGCTCCATAGGGTGTGTTACAGTTGGGACAGCGAAGTGTTGTCGGTGCTGGCAATGCCTGCTGTGGTGCTGGTTGTGAAGTTACAATCTGTGCTGGTGGTACATATGCTGGTACCTGCGAGTATGGTGGTGGCGACCACTGCCGCTGGACCTGTGGTATGAGCTGAGCTGGAATGGGTCCAACTTGAACATTGGGGCGCTGCTGACGCACCAGGCCATCTACTACGTTGAGAACCTGGTTGCCTAGGCTTGCCTGGCGTAGTGCGCCTGCGCCTGCGGTGAGGGCGAGGGGCCAGAGAATAGGAAATGCCACGATACCAACGGTGCCGACGGCTGCTTTATCTAGCCACTTTTGTTGACCAATCATAGCAAGGACGCCGCCAGTGGTACGTTGTATTGTTAGAGACACGGCTGCTTGCAAGCCGACGAGTGCTTCGAGATCGCCACCTTTTTTCAATTGTACTAGTGTCTGGTCTTTGTTACCGATCTGTTGGGTCTGATAGCCTTGTGCCATATATACATTCACCAGATCGTTACCGAGCCGATCAATGTCTATTTCTTCTGAGCTATAAAAGCGTGCGTCCATCCGTTTTCCTCCGCTTTACTGTAGTCTATTTGCCTTATTGTACTTTTACGCATGGTGGCGGGTATCTTACAATCATTCCACCATATTTACGTTGTTTCTAGGTTAAGGTTCGATGAGAGGATATTGTGCTTACACTGAAGTATATCATAGTTATTTTGTCTTGAGTGCTTCAGGGCGAGGACAAGCCATCGCTCCTACTTGACAGACAGGGCAAGGACAAGCCATCGCCCCTACTATATGCGTCAAGTGCTACAGAATAGAGTAGGGGTGATGGCTTGTCCTCGCCTAGCTCGCTTCTAATGGTATAATTATGGATATTCGGTATTAATTCAATATGGAGATATGATTGGGATTTATGAACAAACAAGACGTGTCAGCTTCTTTAGAGACTGTGGCAGGTGGGCGCGAGGAAGGCGAAGATATTCCCTCGCGCAATACGCTGCGGTATATCATTCTGGGATTGTTGTGGACGCATCCTATGACGGGATACGATATCAAGCAGGCATTTGACCGTGCCCTTGCGAGCTATTGGAATGCGGGCAATAGCCAGATTTACACGACATTGAAAAATCTGAGCCAGGCGGGACTCGTCGAGTCGGAACTCGTTGTGCAGACGACGCGGCCCAATCGCAAGGTGTACAGCCTGACTCCCGCCGGACAGGTCGAGCTAGATCGCTGGTTAGAGGAAGATGTTCCCGAACGTTTCAACAAGGATGACTTTCTGACCAAGCTCTTTTTCTGCGGCGAGACCTCGGATGAGGTGGCGCTTAAGCATCTGCGAGAGCATCGAGAGAGCTTGCTCAAGCAGCTTGAACATATGGAGTGGGCGCGTCAACAGTATGCTATGCGATCAACGAGGCGTCCGCGCTTGCTCGAATATCAGATGGTGGTGCGCGAATATAAAGAGGCGACACTGCGAGCGGGATTAGAGGTGACGGAGCGGGCGATTGATAGGTTGGAACAGCGTTGATGCCGAAGTGTAGGGGTGTAATTCATTACACCCTCCGCGCCGACAATATGTGAAGCGGAGGGTGTAATGAATTACACCCCTACGGTTGCCATCCCTGTTTTCTATATATTTCCAATGTTCTTTGGTCGCCGGGGACGTAGCTGACCATCGAGTAGTTGTTGATAGCTGTGAAGACGGTTGTCGCGGTACGGAGGGTGAGGCGACCGAGGGTGCTATGCTGCACCTGGAAGACGAAGGAGGGCGCGGGTCTGCTGCTGGAGTAGGTGGCGGAGGCGATGCGGCGGAACTCAGGAAATTCTCTCAAGTTTTTTAGCAGAGATTTGTATTCGGGCAGGTGCGTGATGGTCTGGGTGTTGTACTGGAAGTCGCTTACGAGGCGGCGCGTCAGATTCTCCCAGCCGTGAAAATGACGGCGCTGAGCAGGATCGAAGACCAGCGTGAGTAGATGACGCTTCTCCTCGCTCTGCGCGAACTCTTCTGGTATCTCAAATAATGTCATAGCCGCGTCGTTCCAGGAGTGTAGAAACCAGAGTTTATTCAGAGAGTGCGCGGGATACGAGGTATTGTGTACAAGGAGACCAGCTAACTCGCCGAGATCGAGGAGCGCGCTGTCAAGCTGCTCGTGGTCAATGGGATTTCCCGTGAGGTCTGTGTACGTATCGTAGAAGCGGTCTCGCTCCTCACCCTGCAATCCTAGAGCACGTACGATATTCTGTACCACGTGCGGCGATGGATTGACGCGTTGCCCATTCTCGAGGTGATAAATGTAGGTGCGCGAGAGCCGTGTGGCCTGTGCGAGTTGCCCCTGAGACATGCCACGTTGCAGACGAAACAGGGTGATCATCTCGGCAAAATCAGTTGTATTAGTTGTTGTCATATTGCCCCTGTCAGGGTACCTCCACAGGGCGGGGACAAGCCACGCCCCTACTATACTACACATCCTTTAGTGGCGCATCCACCAAATACGCGGGGGAACGGACATTGCTTCGCTCGTCCGTGGGCGTCATAAATGAGGCCCCTACAGTCTCCTGGTCACTTAGCGGATGCACCATTTAGAGGTGAGAACATGTATAGTAGGGATGAAATCGTTTCTGAGGGACACTCGCCCTGCTCGTGGTCTTGTGGTCGCCCTACTTTTGGCTGCTAAGTTCCAATTCGTTAGCTATACCTATCATTATGCCGCAAAATTTGTTAGCTGGCAACATGGTTATCTTTTTGAATTCAGCATATACTAGAGGAAGTAGGCCGTTTTTGCTCATGGAATAGGGCGACCACGTGCGTCGTTTTGTTCTGGTATCTATGAGAGATACCTTTGGAGAGGAGCTATGCGGAATGTCTGATCCTTCAGTAGTTAATAAGGCTCACGTGAAGCCAGCAAAGTCGTCGATGTCCAGTGTTTCTGAGGTTGACGAGGCATTTATGAAGACCCATCCCTGGGTTCGTCACTACGAGCAGGGCGTGTCGCCTCGCCTCGATATTCCAGATCGCCCTCTGACCTGGCTGCTTGACTCTACCGCCAGTCGCCATCCCAGTCGTACCGCGATTCTGTATTATGGCACGAAGCTTACCTATGCTCAGTTGTCCAGCCTGGCGAACCGCTTCGCTGTCGGGCTACAGCGGTTGGGCGTGAAACAGGGTGATCGTGTTGCCATCGCACTTCCTAATATTCCACACTATCCCATTGCTTTTTATGGTGCGCTCAGGGCCGGAGCCGTAGTTGTGCCCACCAATCCCCTGTATACCGAACGCGAGATGCAGTATCAACTCGTAGACTCAGGAGCGCGAGTCCTTGTCATGCTTGATACCTTCTATCCGGTGGTGCGTGCGGTACGCAAGGAGACGCAGTTAGAGCATGTCATCATTACCAGTCCGACTGATTTTCTCCCGGCGTTTTTGCAGACGCTGTATCCGTTGAGTCAGCGCGGTACTAAAAATCCAGGGCCACGCCTGACCGAAAAGGAGATGCAGGACGATTCAATGCTATGTAGTATGCATACTATGTTGGAGTCACATACAAAGGGCGGGATTGAACTGTTTCACCTGCCTGTTCCTGCGACTGGTGACGATTTAGCTGTGTTGCAATACACAGGTGGTACAACGGGCCTTTCAAAGGGTGCGATGCTGACGCATCGCAATCTTCTCGCGAACGTGATACAGACGCGGGAATGGAATCCGAAAGCGCAAGAAGCTCAGGAGACCATGTTATGTGTTGCTCCGTTTTTCCATTCTTACGGTTTGACGGTGGGTATGAACCTGTCTATTCTCGCCGCTGCAACAATGATCTTGTTGCCACGCTTCAAGGCGAGTGACGTGGTGAAGACGATACGTCGGTATCATCCCACAATGTTTCCTGGCATTCCTACACTGTACCTGGCGATTTTGCGCGAGGTAGGCAAGCATACCGATTACCTCGGCTCAATCAAGTATTGTATCAGCGGTGCCGCTCCGCTTCCTGCCAAGGTGCAGTCGGACTTTGAGAATGTTACACATGGTAAACTGGTTGAGGGATATGGTTTGAGCGAAGCGGCACCTGTTACTCACTGTAACCCGTTGACCGATGATGGGCGCAATGGCAGTGTTGGCCTGCCATTGCCCAGTATTGAAGCGGCTATTCTTGATCCAGAAACGGGCAAACCTGTACCGATAGGTGAGATTGGAGAGATCGTGGTGAAGGGGCCAAATATTATGCGGGGCTACTGGAATCGCGAAGAGGAGACGAAGGCAATCTTCACGGAAGATGGCTGGATGCGTACAGGCGATCTGGGTAGGATGGATGAGGATGGCTTCTTCTATGTAGTTGAGCGCAAGAAGGATATGATTATCGCCAGTGGTTTCAACGTCTATCCGCGGGAGGTTGAAGAGGTGCTGTTTCAGCATCCCGATGTTGCGGAGGCGGCGGTGGTGGGTGTTCCCGACGAGTATCGAGGTGAAACGGTTGCAGCTTTTGTTGTACTCAAGCCAGGGAAAAAGGCATCTGAAGAGATGAAGCGTAATATACTGGCGTATTGCAAACAGAATCTGGCAGCATACAAGATGCCGAAGATTCTGGAGTTCCGCGACAGTCTGCCCAAGTCGTTGATTGGCAAAGTATTGCGTAGAGAGTTACGAGTGATGAAATAGATATGTTTTCTCTGTGCCATCCCCACATGTGTGGGGATGGCACAGAGAAACAAAAGGAGAAGAATTCCTGCATGGCAACCATTATCAACAAACCTACGGAGGCGGGGACCGCCTTTTTGACGACCCCTGTGGCTGAAAGCGCTGAGAAGATATTTACGTTAGAGCAGCGCGACGAGGAGCAGCGTTGGATTGAAGAGGCGAGCGCGACCTTTGTGGAGCGCGAAGTACTTCCTAAGGTCGATGCCATTGACCACCAGGAGCCAGGGGTGATGCCAGGGCTTGTCAAAAAGGCGGGCGAACAGGGCTTGCTGATGATCGAGATTCCAGAGGCATATGGTGGTGCCGAGCTTGGCCTGCTGACAGCAGTTCTGGTCGGTTCGACGCAGAAGGAAGCCTCGTTCAGCGTAGCCTATGGGGCGCATACCTCTATCGGTACGCTGCCAATCGTCTATTATGGCACTGAGGAGCAGAAGCAGTATTATCTTCCTAAGCTAGCTACTGGCGAATGGATTGCGGCGTATGCTCTGACTGAGCCGGGTGTCGGCTCTGACGCAATGAACTTGAGCACGCGTGCCGAGCTTTCCCCTGATGGCAAATACTACATCCTTAATGGTACAAAGCAGTGGATTTCTAACGCTGGCTTTGCCGATGTGATGGTTGTCTTTGCACGTATCGGCGATAACAGGCCATCGGCATTTATCGTCGAGACAAAGTGGGACGGCGTTTCGACAGGTAACGAAGAGCGCAAGATGGGCATTAAAGGCTCCTCGACGCGCCAGGTCTATTTCGAGGATGTCAAGGTTCCCGTTGAGAACCTGCTGGGTGAGATTCACAAGGGCTATAAAATCGCTTTTAATATCCTCAACATTGGCCGTCTGAAGCTGGGTGCTGGCACCGTAGGCGGTGCGCGTTCTGCCCTCAACCTTGCCGCCACCTATACGACGGAGCGCAAGTCTTTTGGCAAGTATTTGCATAACTTCGGCATGATTAAGAAGAAGTTGGCGCGTGTCGCTGCCGAGACCTACGCGGCAGAGAGCGAAGTGTTCCGCACCGCGGCAAACATCTCGCGTGTGCAACAGGCTTCTAGCGATAACACGGATGCTATGTTTAAGGCAGTTGAAGAGTACGCTATAGAAGCCTCCATCGCTAAGGTAAATGGCAGCGAGACTCTGGCGCTTGCCGTCGATGAGGGCGTACAAATCTTCGGTGGCTACGGCTTCATGCAGGAGTATCCTATCGAGAAGGCGTATCGAGACGCACGCATTCAACGCATCTTCGAGGGGACGAACGAGATTAACCGCATGGTTGCCGCTGGTACGCTGTTCCGGCGCGTTATGGCTGGCAAGATCGACTTGATGAGTAAGTATCCAGAGATCGAGGCGCGCGTGAAGTCCGGCCAGGCTCCCGAACGCGCAGATGAAACGGTTCCCGCGGAACTGCGCAATGCCGCCAATGCTCTGGAGCGTTTCAAGGATGCAACCATCTATGCGGGCATGAAGATTGCTATGAAGTACATGCAGGCTCTTGAGAACGAACAGGAGGTTATCGACTACCTGGCGAACCTGCTGATAGACCTCTATGCTACAGATAGTGCGCTGGCTCGCGCAATTCAATCGGTACGTCGCGGTGATGAGAACAGCGCGACGCATGTCAGGCTGGCCCAGCTTGCTACATGGCTTGCCTGCTCGCGTATGAGAACAAATCTTGATCAGATGATAATGACCAACACGGACGAGGATGAGATAGAGAAGGAACTGTCTCGTGTTCGCGCCTATGTTGGTGATTACCTGTTCAACGGTGTCGTGGCACAGCGCGAGCTAGCGAATATTGTGGTCGAGAAGCAGGGATATCCTTTGTAATACAACGACTAGCAATTCATTGCCCGCCCGTAGGGGCGCGATTGATCGCGCCCGCGTTGCTCTACCCCCCGATGGGCGCGATTGATCTACCCCCCGACGGGCGCGATCAATCGCTCTACCCCCCGACGGGCGCGATCAATCGCTCTACCCCCCGACGGGCGCGATCAATCGC
>JAABUQ010000819.1_pt1 | contig 71847 bp, 58 predicted proteins | sample 5560001 | NCBI WGS metagenome assembly JAABUQ01 (sample SAMN10711888, study PRJNA513371) | rock metagenome | isolation source: Antarctica rocks | place: Antarctica: Victoria Land, Finger Mt nord | collected 2015-12-18 | reverse complement strand
CTCCATGCCCCCCGGCAACTACAAGCTCTTCGGCGACATCGTCCACGCTAACGGCTTCCCGGAAACCCTCACCGCCAACCTCACCATCCCCGCCGGCCTCCCGCCCGCCCCGCTCGCCTCCGAAGACGCCTCAGCCTTTCCTGAGCCGCTCAACGGAGTCGAGCGAACGCAACCCTCCTTGCCTTTCCCGGCCACGTCGGTAGCAACCCGGGGCGGCACGCTCGGCCCCGCCTACCAGCTCCCCGACGGCTACACCATGCTCTGGGACCGCCCCGCCGAGATCACCGCCTCCACCGGCTACGCCTTCCGCTTCCACCTCCTCGACCCCGCCGGCCATCCCGCCTCCGACATCGAGCCCTACCTCGGCATGGCCGGCCACGCCGCCTTCGTCAAAGCCGACGCCTCCACCTTCGCCCACACCCACCCCGAAGGCTCCGCCGCCATGCAGGCCATGGATCTCGCCAACCCCGGCAGCATGGCCGGCATGGCCATGAGTGACACCGCCACCACCTCCGCCCCCCACGAGCCCATCTCCTCCACCGTCACCTTCCCCTACGGCTTCCCCTCCCCCGGCCGCTACCGCATCTTCGTCCAGATGAAGCACGGCGCCACCGTCGAAACCGGCGTCTTCGACGCCGAGGCGAAGTAGTCGTTCCAGTTGCAACGTGCGAGATCTTGGCTCATACTACCAGTATGAAATTCAGCGGCAAGGTCGGTGAGCGCGGACAGATCGTCATCCCCAAGGCCATCCGCGACAGCCTTGGTATCGACAAGAACTCCGCCATTGAGTTTGAGATGAAAGGTGCCGTCGTGACCCTCACGCCCAAGCGCGATATGCGCCGCTTCGACCAGGGAATCAAGAAGTGGCAGGGCGCCTTCCGCGGCAAGTTCCTCGCCGCCGGCTACACCTCCGTAGACGAGTACATCAAGGAAGTACGGGGCCGGTGAGGACCGCCGTCGATGCGAATATCCTTCTGGAAATCCTCGTAGGCTCGGAGGAGAGCGCCGCGCAGGCGACATCTGCTCTCAGAAGCGCAGAACTCAACGGCTCTCTCGTTACCTCGGTCGTCTGCTACGCGGAGATCGCAGGCTGGTTTCCGTCCTCATCGCAAGCCGAATCGTTTCTCGCGACCTTTGATTGCCTTCTGGAGCACCTCGACCGTGAAACCGCCTTTCTAGCCGGCAGATTGCATCAGGAGTATCGGCGGCGAGACGGCCAGCAAAAGCGCATCCTGCCTGACTTCCTGATCGCAGCCCATGCACAGCTGTACGCCGACCGGATATTGACCCGCGACAAGCGCTTCTTCGGCGAATCCTTCCCCAGGCTCAAGGCCGTCAGCCCCGCCGATCTCGCCTGAAGGTACGATCTTGTGTGCGTATAACTTTGCCCGGTCGCAACTTCCAATAAGCTGCCAGCCTCTAACCCCCTATGACAACGAAAACAGAACAAGACAACGAAGCCATCCGCTCCGGAGCGCAGCACGTCGAGGAGACCGAGCACCTAGCAGCCGGCCTGAGCGAGCCCAGAGACCTCTCCGCAAAGGAGATCGCGCCCGAAGACGGAAGCGACGGCGCCAATCTGAAGACGGCTCTCGCCCATCTCACCCTCAGCATGTTCACCCAGGGCGCCTCGACGCGCGTCCGCATCGGCAACCCCCACAACGCCTCTGAACTCTACGAACAGGTCTACGGCTCGCCCGACGAGGCCAACACGGCCATGCTCGATGGCGGCATCCTCACCCAGGAGCAGGTGCCCAACCCCACCAGGCTCGCCGGCGCCTCCATCCCCCTCACCGGCATCACCGTCGAGCAGATCGAAGCCGCCGGCCTCAAACGCCACGGAGCCTCCACCATCTAACCAGCATCTCGTCCGCAGGGCAGGGAACAGACTCCGTCACTCCGACTCAATCTCACAGCCATTTCTAAGGACTTTACAAGTCCAGTGTGGAGCCCATCCTCTCCACTCTTTCAAGGCAACGTGGCGTAGTTGGGTACCCCCGCCCTGTATCATGGAAGTGTGAGGTGAAGAAATGATACCGGCGGCCGCTCACCTCCGCTGCTGCGTAGTACCCCCTCCTTATGTTTTATGGAATGAAGACTTTGGGTACAAAGTACGGGGGGGAGGGGTACCCTCCCCAACCCCCGATCTATACTCAGCTCATGTCCATCGTCAAGAACACCGCCGCGATCGTCAAAGGGATGAGCATCACCCTCCGCGAGGCCTTTCAGCCCACCGAGGTCGAGAACTACCCCGACGGCAAGGGCCCCATGCGCGGCGCCCAGTTCCAGGAGCGCTTCCGCGGCAAGCACCAACTCCAGCGCGACGAGAACGGTCTCGAGAAGTGTGTCGCCTGCTTCCTCTGCGCCGCCGCCTGCCCGTCCAACTGCATCTACATCGAGGCCGCCGAGAACACCGAGGAGGTCCGCATCTCCTCCGCCGAGCGCTACGCCAAGGTCTACAACATCGACTACAACCGCTGCATCTTCTGCGGCTACTGCGTCGAAGCCTGCCCCACCGACGCCATCACCCACGGTCACGGCTTCGAGCTCGCCTCCCTCAACGCCACCAACCTCGTCATGCGTAAGGAGGACATGCTCGTCCCCATCCTCCCCGCCCTACCCCTCGAACCCCGCTCCGAAAAAGACCTCGCCGAAGTCCTCTCCTAAGCCGCCGGCGCCCATCCATTCGGCCTCGCGCCGCGAATCACGGTAATCTGGATAGTGGCTATGTCGACCTTCCTCGAGACTCTCAAGCAGCGCGTGATCGTGTACGACGGTGCCATGGGCACCAGCATCCAGAACTACAACCTCACCGTCGATGGTGACTACGCCGGCCTCGAGAACTGCTCGGAGATCCTCGTTGTCACGCGCCCGGACGTGATCCGCGAGATCCACGCCTCCTATCTCAAGGCTGGTGCCGACGTCATCGAGACCGACTCCTTCGGCACCTCCTCCTTGGTCCTCCAGGAGTTCGGCATCCCCCACCGCGCCCGCGAGCTGAACCTCGCCGCCGCCCGCCTCGCCCGCGACGCCGCCAATGAGTACTCCACCCTCACCCGCCCCCGCTTCGTCGCCGGCTCCATCGGCCCCACTACCAAGCTCCCTTCGCTCGGACACATAGGCTACGACGCCATGCTCGCCACCTACGTGGAGCAGGCCGAGGCCCTCATCGAAGGGGGGGTGGACGTCCTCCTCATCGAAACCTCGCAGGATCTCCTCCAAGCAAAGATCGCGCTTGCTGCCTGCCACGACGCCATGCACAACCTCGGCGTCACCGTGCCCATCCAGATGCAGATCACCATGGAGGCCACCGGCACCATGCTCCTTGGTTCTGAAATAGGAGCTGCGCTTGCCGTACTGGAATGCTTCCGGCCCGATATTATCGGCCTGAACTGCGCGACCGGCCCCAAGGAGATGAACGACGCCGTCCGGTTCCTCTGCCTTAACGCCACCATGCCCGTCAGCGTGCTTCCCAACGCCGGCCTCCCGCAAAACGTCGGTGGCCGCGCGCACTATGGGCTTACACCTGCCGAACTTGCCGACTATCACCGCCGCTTCGTCTCGGAATATGGAGTTCAGGTCGTCGGCGGCTGCTGCGGTACCACGCCCGAGCACATCCGGCTTGTAGCCGAAGCGGTTACAAACGTTAAGCCCGCCCCGCGCGACCCCCGTATCCAGTCGATCGCCGCCAGCGCCTTCTCCTCCGTCCTGCTTGAGGTCGATGGCCAGCCCGCCATTGTCGCCGAAGAGATGAACACTACCACCCGTAACGCCGGCTTTCGCGAGATGGTACGCTCCGGCGACTACGACGGCATCTTCACCATGGCCAAACGCCTTGTAGCCGAGGGCTCGCAGATGCTCGACCTCTGCTGTGCCGTCGTCGGCGAGGACGAGAGGGCCTACATGAATGGTGTTCTCGAGAAGATCGCCACCCGCGTCCCCGCGCCCATCCTCATTGACTCCACCGAGGCCGATGTTGTCGAGGAGGCGCTCAAGCGCCTTCCCGGCAAAAGCATCATCAACTCCATCAACCTCGAGGACGGCGAGAAGCGCACGTCGAAGGTGCTGCCCATGGCCCGCCGCTACGGCGCGGCCGTCATCGCCCTCACCATCGATGAAGACGGCATGGCCCTCACCGCTGACAAGAAGGTTGCGATCGCGCACCGCATCCACAAACTCGCGACCGAGAAGTACGGCCTCCGCGCGCAGGACCTGATCTTCGATCCGCTGACACTGCCCATCTCTACTGGTCAGGAAGACTACAGAACGGCAGGCATCGAAACCTTGGAAGCCGTCCGCCGCATCCGCCTTGAACTCCCCGACTGCAAGACCATCCTTGGCGTCTCCAACATTTCGTTCGGGCTCAACGCCTATGCTCGACGCGTACTTAATTCCGTCTTTCTTAAGGAGGCCGTCGATCGTGGCCTCGACTCCGCCATCGTCAACTACTCCAAGATTTACCCGCTCTACAAGATTCCCGAGCAGGAGGTCGAGCTTGCCCGCAACCTCATCTTCCGTAACGTCGAAACGGAACAGGATCCGTTACAGATCTATATGCAGTACTTTACCGGCCTGAGTAAAGTCGCCGGCCAGGACGAAGAAGCCGCCGTCGTCACGGACTCGATGTCTGACGAGGAGAAGCTCAAGCACCTGATCATCAACGGCGAACGAGGCCTCGGCCGTGACGATCGCAAGCAGTCACTCGAGCAGATCCTCGAATCCGCCCTCATCCGTTACACACCTCTCGACCTCATCAACACCGTCCTGCTCGACGGGATGAAGACTGTCGGCGAACTGTTCGGTGCACGCAAGATGCAGCTTCCATCGGTGCTCGACTCCGCAGCAACCATGAAGGCTGCCGTCGCCTATCTCGAGCCCAAGATGGAGAAGTCAGACTCAAACCAGCGCGGTACGATCGTGCTCGCCACCGTCAAAGGGGACGTCCACGACATCGGCAAGAACCTTGTCGACATCATCCTCTCAAACAATGGTTATAAGGTGGTCAACCTCGGCATAAAGCAGCCCTCCGATCTCATCATCAACGCCGCGCATTTGCACAACGCAGACGCCATCGGCCTCTCCGGTCTGCTTGTTAAATCCACCCTCGAAATGAAGTATGTCGTTCAGGATCTGCAGCGTATCGACTCGAAGATCCCCGTTATCTGCGGCGGCGCCGCGCTCACCCGCAAGTATGTCGAAGATGACCTCCGCCGCGAGTACTCCGCCTCAGTCTTCTACGCGGAAGACGCCTTTGCAGGCCTCCACGTCATGAGCGATCTCACCCACGCCGATGTCGCCGTTCGCGAGAAGCGCCTTTCGGACGGGGCCACCGTGAAGACCTTCATTCGCCCCGGCGGCGACATCCAGCCGCTTCCCGCCAGCACCAGCACTCAGCGCTCAGCCATCGTTCATGACGTGCCGGAGATCCCCCAGCCGCCCTTCTTCGGCGTCAAGGTCTGCAAGGACTTCGACCTTGATACGCTGTACGGCTTTATCAATGAGACAGCTCTCTTCAAGAATCAGTGGCAGCTCAAGACCGCCTCCGCCAGCGACTACATCCGGCTTGTCGAAGAGAAGTACCGTCCCATTCTCAATGAGCTCTCGGCCGAGGTGAAATGCGAGCGCTGGTTCGAGCCTAAGACCGTCTACGGCTGGTTCCCCGCGCAGTCCGACGGCAACGACGTGGTTGTCTACGATCCCTCCGGCTACAACCCTGCCGATGCCTCCACGACGCCCGACCGGGAACTCTCCCGCATCACCTTTCCCCGCCAGCGCGAAGGCCGCCTGCTCTCGATCGCCGATTTCTTCAGTCCCAAATCGACCGGCCGCATGGATGTCATCGGGTTCTCCGTCGTTACGATCGGCAGCATCGCCTCGACCGTGACCCAGCGGCTGTTTGAGGCCGGTGACTTCACCCGCTATCTCTACCTGCACGGCCTCTCCGTCGAGACCGCTGAGGCTCTCGCCGAATACATGCACCGCCAGATGCGCCTCGAACTCGGCATCGCAAACGAAGATGCTGAGGAGGTCCGCGATCTCTTCCACCAAAAGTACCGCGGCTCCCGCTACTCCTTTGGCTATCCGGCCTGCCCCAATCTCGAAGACCAGACCAAGATCTTCGACCTGCTCAGGCCGGAGGAGAACATCGGTGTTCGCATCACCGAGGGCTACCACCTCGAGCCCGAACAGAGCACCAACGCCTTGGTCGTGCACCATCCGCAAGCCAAATACTTTGTCGTGTAGCACGTGTGCGATGCTCTTGTGACAATGAAGGTTGCTTGCCTATGCGGCGGTTATGCCGTACAGTAGGTCATATTAAATTTGGCGTTGACGAAATGGGAATGGGCCACTTGACTGAGGGTCGTACGCGTTCCGCGCCTAACAAGGAACGTAGCGCGTCGAGATCATGATGACTTCTGGCCCCAACTCTGCACCGGCTATCCTTCACGTCTGCCGACGTGAGATGTTACGTCCTCTCCGAGACGAGATCCTGCGGATTTCCGGCTTTCACGTCGACTCCACCCTTGATGGATCGAGCGCTCTCACCATGTTTGGCGGTCGCGCGTACGACCTGGTTCTTGTGGATGTCGAAGGCGAAAAAGGTATTGCAGAGGCCGAGCACATCTGTTCGGAGGTAAAGACCGCTCAGCGCGCCCAGAAGGTCGCCTTCGTGTGCAACTGGCGCGTCGCGAACTTGACTGATTGCCCTGACGAGATCCTCTGCACGGAATTCGACCCCGGGGCGTTCGTAAAAGGCGTTCGCCGCGTCGTCTCTCTGCACTAACTAACTTCCGTATCTCGATCGCGAAGCTTATCAAGAAGCGAGCCGCCCCATCCCTCTTCCGATTAGTACACTCTGATCTCAATTATGCATTGATGTCGAAGCGACTGCAGGGCCTGAACTCAGTGCGCACTCCCCGTAAGTTGCAGCGCGATTTGGCCCGTGCTATAAGTGATCTATTCCAGTCTGCTTACGCAGATTTGAATTTCATGCAGAGTGGTTGAGGGACGAGCCCTGAGACGCCACGACAACCGGACAGAACAAAGGCGTACCGGTGTCAACTCTCTCCTGGAAACAGGGAACATGAGATTCGGAGCACGCAGTCCCGGCAATCGGGCCTGCAACCCCGCATTTCTTCTTCCTAGCCATTGCGGCATTCCCAAGAGAGAGTACGTCCCAGCCAGCCACACCCCTCTCCCTCGGAGAAGAGTGCGATGGCCTATTCCTGTACGGCGTACCAGTTGAAATGTAATGAGTGTGGCAAGCTTTACGGAAACCAGCCACTTTCTGCCTGCGACGACTGCCTGGCCCCCCTCGAACTGACGTACGATCTTGAAGCTGCCCGATCCACCTTCAACCGCGCTAACATCTCGGCCGGTCCAATCAGCATTTGGCGCTACGCCGCGCTACTCCCCGTACCCGAAGAGTTCCGCCCAGACCTCCCTGTCGGCTTCACCCCTACGGTCCGCGCAAAGAATCTGGGGACGCGCATCGGCGCACACAACCTCTACATCAAGAATGACTCCGTTTGCTTTCCAACCCTCAGCTTCAAGGACCGCGTGGTCGCCGTCGCCCTTGCTAATGCCCAGCGCTTCGGTTTCACCACCGTGGGCTGCTCGTCCACCGGCAATCTCGCGAACTCCGTTGCCGCCCAGGCTGCGCGCCTGGGGCTGAAGGCCGTTATCCTCGTCCCCTCCGATCTCGAGTCCGCCAAGATTCTCGCAACTCAGGTCTACGGCGCGCGTCTCGTTCGCGTGGACGGCAACTATGATCAGGTGAATCGCCTCTGCAGCCAGATCGCGGGCGAGTACAACTGGGGTTTTGTGAATGTCAATCTTCGCCCCTACTACGCTGAAGGCTCGAAGACCGTCGGCTATGAGATCGCTGAGCAGCTCGGCTGGCGCCTGCCGGATAACGTCGTTTGTCCCATGGCTGGCGGCTCCGTTATTCGTAAAATTCGCAAAGCCTTCAACGAACTCGTCGCACTTGGCCTCGTGGAGGACAAGCTCGTCCGCTTCTTCGGCGCCCAGGCTACCGGCTGCTCGCCCATCTCGGTCGCCGTCAAGGCTGGTCTCGACTATATTGAGCCGCAGCGCCCGAATACCATCGCTCGTTCCCTCGCGATCGGGAACCCCGCTGACGGCCCCGCTGCGGCGCAGATGATTCTGTCCACAGGAGGCTACGCTGAAGACGTCTCCGACATCGAGATCGTCTCGGGCATCCAGGAGCTCGCTGAGACTGAGGGCATCTTCACGGAGACGGCTGGTGGCGTCACTACGGCCGTCACCGCCCGTCTCTATGCGCAAGGCCGCATCTCGCCGGATGAACTCACCGTCTCGGTGATTACTGGTAACGGCCTCAAGACCACCGACGCACTTGCAGGATGCTTCATGCAAGCGCACGCTATACGGCCGCGCCTTGCGAACTTTAACGCTTACTTTCATGAACTGGACGGGCTCTCAACGTCGCCTGATCTAGTCGCCGTAGGGAGTGCCTATGGCAATTAAGGTCACTCTGCCGACGGCCTTCGTACGCCACACCGAGGGGCAGAAAACCTTCGGCTCGTCGGCTTCCAACCTTCCATCTTTGCTTACGGAGATTGATCAACAGTTCCCGGCACTGGGTACCCAGATCAAGGACGATTCTGGCAGGTTGCGAAGCTTTATCAACATCTATGTCAACGACGAGGACATACGCTTCCTTGGGGGAGAGACGTATACCTTTCAGGATGGCGACGAGGTCATGCTAATTCCCTCCATTGCGGGCGGGCTCGTCTGCCGATGTACGCTCCGTAGAACAGGTGTGCCTGCCTAGTGTGACTTGCTCGCTCCGTATTGGAATCGTGTCTTCGGTTCAGTAATCCCGGCCCAGGCTGTCGCCTCTTCTACTCCAGCCGGTTTCGCTCATTTGACTGGTCGCAAGCAACGGTCTGCGTCCTTTGTCTCTCTTAGCTAGGGTACCTGCGCGCAGGTATGCGCGACTTCAAATATTAGAAAGTAGGTCTTGTATGTTCCTCATACTCGCAGTTGTTCTTCTGGTCCTTTGGCTTGGTGGTTTCCTGGTCTTTCACGTGAGTAGCTTTCTGATTCACCTGCTGATCCTCTTTGCTGTCATATCGGTGATCATGCACTTTGTCACCGGACGACGCACCGTATAGGAAATCCAGTCAATAAGGCCGAGCCCAGCAGGCTCGGCCTTTCCCGTGTAAATTCGTAGTTACTGATGCGCACTAGGCAGAGAGACCCCCGCAGACGGTGGGATGACCGTTCCCAACACTACGGGCGTCTCTTCCTGCAATTCCGGTAAGTTGCCCTCGAGCGCAATTTGCAGCACCTGATCCATCTCGGTCACGAAGTGCAGCTTCATGGTAGATTTGAGGAGTTCCGGCAGATCGGTCAGGTCCTTTCTGTTATCCTCGGGCACAATCGCCTCAAAGAGACCGGCCCGGTGTGCTGCTAGGAGCTTCTCCTTAAGTCCCCCTATAGGCAAAACTTTGCCGCGGAGCGTGATTTCTCCTGTCATTGCAATACCTCGTCGAACCTTGATCTTAGTAAGCGCGCTCGCAAGTCCTGTAGCCATGGTGATGCCCGCCGACGGACCATCCTTCGGGATCGCCCCTTCCGGCACGTGCACATGAATATCGACATGTCGGTAGAAATCCCGTGTCAGGCCAAGGTGCTGGGCACGGGATCGTATGTAGCTCAGCGCGGCCTGCGCTGACTCCTGCATCACATCGCCCAACTGACCCGTCGTTGTCATCTTCCCTTTTCCATCGAGAACCTGAACCTCGGTCTGCAGAATTGTTCCGCCGACCTCCGTCCATGCGAGACCCGTGACCAGACCCACCTCGCTTTTTTCGTGGGCCAGCGAGTCTCGGAATTTAGCAGTTCCGAGAAGCTCTGAAAGGTTCTCCGCCGTAACCCCCTCCTTATGCTCCGCTCCGTTCTTCACGACGCGGCGGGCAACTTTGCGGCATACATTCCCAATCTCCCGCTCAAGATTACGCACACCGGCCTCACGGGTGTAGCCCCGGATGATGTGCTTCACAGCGTCATCCTCAAACCCAACCTGCTCCTCCGTCAAACCAGTACCCTCGCGTTGCTTTTTAACAAGGTATTGTTTCGCGATCTCGAGCTTTTCGAGCTCCGTGTATCCATGCAGCCGCAAGATCTCCATGCGATCCTGCAGAGGGCCAGGAATCGTGTGTAGCACGTTTGCCGTCGCCACAAACAGCACCTGCGACAAGTCGTACTCCACGTCTAGATAGTGATCCTGGAACGAGGTATTCTGCTCGGGATCCAGTACCTCTAGGAGAGCACTCGCCGGGTCTCCACGAAAGTCTGAGGCCATTTTATCGATTTCGTCCAGCATGAACACAGGATTCTTCGTTCCGGCCTTCTTCATGCTCTGGATGATCTGTCCTGGTAGAGCTCCAATATAGGTCCGACGATGCCCTCGGATCTCCGCCTCGTCCCGAACTCCGCCCAGCGACATACGAACGAACTTGCGCCCGGTCGCCTTTGCGATGGACATTCCTAGTGACGTCTTACCAACACCAGGTGGTCCGACGAAGCAGAGAATCGATCCCTTTGGATTCTTGACCAGTTGCCGCACCGCGAGGAACTCCAAAATGCGCTCTTTGATCTTCTCCAGGCCGTAGTGATCCTCGTTAAGGATCTGCTCCGCATGGTCAATCGACCGAATCTCTTTCGAGCGTTTTCGCCACGGGACCGAAAGAAGCCAGTCGAGATAGTTCCGGCTGACCGTCGACTCCGCCGACATCGGCGGCATCGCCTCCAGCTTCTTCAGCTCCTGCATGCTCTTCTCCAGCACATCTTTCGGCATGCCGGCGGCTTCGATCTTCTTTTTCAACTCGTCGAACTCGCTCTTCTCGCCGCGCCCGAGCTCCTTCTGGATCGCCTTGATCTTCTCGTTGAGGTAATACTCCTTTTGAGCCTTTTCCATCTGCCGCTTCACCCGCGACTGAATGGTGCGATCCATGTTCAGCTTCTCGATCGCCACGTCGAGCGCATCACCAACCCGCGACAGCCTGTCCTCCGGATCGAAAACCTCGAGCAGTTGCTGCTTCTCCTCGATCGAAAGCTGCAGATTTGCCGCGATCGTGTCGGCTAGCTTTGCAGGCTCGTCGGCCCGGACGCTTGCCGCCATCGTCTCATAGTTCAGGCTCTGCTGCAGCTTTACGTACTGCTCAAAGAGCGAATGAACGCGCTGCATCAACTGCTCGATCTGCGAACTCATATCGAGCCGAGTTGTCCCTGTACGCACCGTGGCAACGAAGAAACCATCTTCGTCCGTCACCTCGCTTGCACGCGCGCGCTCCACGCCCTCAACCAACACTTTGATGTTGCCGTCCGGCATCTTTACACTCTGCACAATGTTGCCGATGGTCCCTGTCTCGTAGATGTCGCTCGCACTCGGCTCATCGACCGAGGCGTCGTGCTGCGTTGCGAGAAAGATCTTTCGGTCGCCCGTCAACGCCTCTTCCAGAGCACGGACGCTCGAGTCCCGTCCTACCACGAACGGGGTCATCATATAGGGAAAGATGACCATGTCGCGGATAGGCATCATGGGCAGCTTGCGTACATCGCTACTTAGTGTTTCTTTCGTTTGAGTTGCCATTGTTCTCCCCCAATTAGACGTCTGTCATGCATCAACGATGCATCCGGACGGCCCCGAGCTTCCCGTGATTGTACTGTGTGCCTTCCTGATTCGCGGCTCGGATCTTCGAGAACGATGACCACCTGAACACTGCTTGCTGAGCGATCGCCCATGGGACAGTTGTTCGTTCATTCAAGCTGCCCTAAAGAGGAGAGGGCACGCGGTTAGGCGTGCCCTCTCAGCTGCGATCGGACCGAAGCGCTAGCCAGCCTTCTCCAGCAACACAGGCAGAGTCAACGCACGTTTTTGTACCATCTCGGCCGTAATTGACAGATCTTTCACTTTCTTATTTCCTGGGACGTAGTACATAAGGTCCAGCATCAACTCCTCAAGGATCATCCGCAGGCCTCGAGCGCCTACCTTCCGCTGTAAGGCGTCGCGAGCGATTTCTCTTGCCGCCTCCTCGGTAAACGTAACCTTCACACCTTCATATTCGAATAACTTGCTGTACTGCTTCAGGATCGCGTTACGCGGCTTTGTCAGGATGTCCATTAGCGCCTCCTCGTCGAGTTCATCGAGAACACCCAAAACTGGGAGACGTCCCACAAACTCGGGAATTAGGCCATACTTCAAGAGATCCTGCGGCTGTGCCTGCCGCAAAAGCTCCGCATCCCGCTGAGCACGGATCGGCGTGACCTCACCGTCCTTCCCATCCGGCTCAAGCAGTGTCTTGAAGCCGAGCGCCTTCTTTCCGATACGCCTCCCAATCACCTTTTCGAGACCTACAAATGCACCGCCACAGATGAACAGGATGTTCGTGGTGTCGACAGCCGTAAACTCCTGGTGCGGATGCTTGCGGCCACCCTGAGGCGGTACATTCGCGACGGTTCCCTCGAGGATCTTCAATAACGCCTGCTGCACACCTTCGCCCGACACATCGCGTGTGATTGACGGATTTTCGTCCTTGCGGCCGATCTTGTCGATCTCGTCAATGTAAATGATGCCGCTCTGCGCTCGCGTGACATCCCCCTCAGCCGCCTGCAGCAGCTTCAGAATGATGTTCTCGACGTCCTCGCCCACGTACCCCGCCTCCGTTAGCGTTGTCGCGTCCACAATGGCGAACGGTACATCGAGCATTTTGGCCAGGGTGTGCGCCAGCAAAGTTTTGCCCGATCCAGTCGGTCCAACCATAAGGATATTAGATTTCGCGAGCTCGACGTCGTTCCCGCGGGTCTTATTCATCTGGATCCGCTTGTAGTGGTTGTACACCGCTACAGCTAGCTTTTTCTTTGTCTGATCCTGACCGATAACATACTCGTCCAGAAATGCTTTCACCTCCTGTGGCTTCGGCAGGTGAGCTGGCGCGGCACCCGGTTGGGCCTCACTGCGGTCGTCCTCAAGAATTGAGTTGCACACCGCCACGCATTCATCGCAGATGTACGCCCTTGGATAATCTGATGGGGACGAGATCAACTTTGCAACGGCATCCTGTGACTTGTGGCAAAACGAACAGCGCAGAGAGTCATCCGAACCTCGTGACGTTTTCATACCAGAGACCACACTCCCAGGTGGAACCACACAACTGCGTTCACCTAAAGTTTACACCCGGTGCCCAGGTCAGTGCGCCAGGGACCTCATCGCAAGGTACCGCTAAAGTGGCACGGCCCAGGTCAGCCCCGGGCCATGTACGTGCTGCAAATGCGTTAACTGCGCGGTCGGTCGATGATGTCGTCGATCAGCCCATACTCCTTTGCCTGTTGAGCGGTCATGCTAAAGTCGCGATCCGTGTCCCGCTCCATCTGTTCCACGCTCTGTCCGGTGTGGCCGGCCTGGATTTTGTTCATCAGCTCTCGAAGCCGCAGAATCTCACGCGCGTGAATATCAATCTCTGTCGCTTGTCCGCTCAACCCACCGCCCATGATTAGCGGTTGATGGATCAATATGCGCGCGTTTGGCAGAGCAAAGCGCTTACCCTTTTTGCCCGCCATCAGCAAGAACGCACCCATGCTGGCTGCTTGCCCAATGCACAGCGTTTGAACATCATTCTTGATGTACTGCATGGTGTCGTAGATTGCCATGCCCGCAGTGATCGATCCACCCGGCGAGTTTATATAGAGCTGAATATCCTTCTCCGGATCCTCGCCGCTCAGAAACAACAACTGGGCGATAATCACGTTCGCGATATTATCGTCGATCGGGGTTCCCAAAAAGATAATGTTGTCGCGAAGCAGACGACTGTAGATGTCGTAGGCGCGCTCGCCCCGACTCGTCTGCTCGATCACCATTGGTACAAGTCCCATAGCTCTTCTTCTCTCTTCTTACCCCGAAGGGCCGGTGGTAGTTTCTGCCTAGGACGCCAGCTTCTCGTACAGCACGCTGCCCGCGCGCTCCCGGCGCATCTGGTCGCGAATCCGGTCCAGACTGCCATCCTTCGTCAAACGCTCGCGCAATGTCTCAAGCGGCTCACGCGACTGGATCGACAACATCAGCAGCTCGCGATCCAGATCATCCTCGGTGATGTCGATGCTCTCTGCGTCAGCTACCCGATCCAGAATCATCGAGGCCTTCACTTCATTGATGGCCTGATCGCGCTGCGTCTCACGTAGTCGCACAAAGTCAAGTTTCCGCATGTCCTCGGGCGTCATCCCCTGTTGCGCCAATGCGCGCAGACCGCGATCCAGTCTGGCCTCAATCTGCTGCTGCACAAACACCTCGGGAACAGGGAACTGGTACCGGGAGATCAGCTCCGCCAGCATCCTGTCCTTTGCCTGGTTCTCAAGCGCCTCCCTTTTCCGCTGCTCCGAGCTCTCGCGTAGCTTGCTCTCGAACTCGTCGAAGCTCTCATACGCTCCGAGCTGCTTCGCAAACTCAGCATCGCGCTCCGGAAAGATCTTTCGCCTGATCGCTTTCACCTGCACGTCATAGCTGACCGTCTGCCCTGCCAGTCGGGGCTCGCCAAAGTCGGCCGGATAGACTACCTCGAACGTCAGTTCCTGCCCGGGTCTCTTTCCGCGAAGAGAGTCGCTGAAAGCCTGAATCGTGTTCTTCCCCCCGATCTCGATCAGGATGTCCTGCCCGGTGATCGGCTCTGCTTTCGTCCCCTCCATGCCGTCTTCTCCGACCGTCTGGGCTAACTCCTTCACCTCACCCGTAAAGGTGATGTCTGCCCAGTCCCCATCAGCCAACTCGCGACCCTCCTCCACCGTCTCCACTGTCGCATGACCCTCCAGAACGCGCCCCAGCTCCGCTTCGAACTCCTCCTGCGACAGTGTCACATTCGGCCGATCGATTGTCACCGAGTCGTACCCACTAAGATCGATCTCTGGCATCACCTCGAAAGCGGCTTTGAAGCGTAGCGGTTGTCCATCCATCAGCTGCATGTCGAGCAGTTGTGGCTCGGACACAGGACGAAGCTTCTGTTCATCGATCGCTCTCCGAAAACGTTCCGAGACAAGACCCTCCAATACCTCCTGCCGGATCTCCTTGGCAAACTTCGACCGAATCAGCGAGTCAGGCACCTTCCCCGCCCGGAACCCCGGAATCCTTGCCAATTTCTGATATCGCTTGATTACCGCGCGGAAGCTCTTCGAGACCTCTTCGGCTCCCGTCTCCACCTCGATCTCTCGCTTGAGCTCCGGATTCAGCGCAGGCGCAGGCTGAGGATGCTCATGAACATGGGTGTGCTCGTGTCCGTCTTCGTGTGTGTGAACGCCTTGTTCTATGGGCTCTACTGTCTCGTTCATCTCTGTGGTCTCTGTCTGACTCAAAATCATGCCTTCCGGAGGTCGTAAAAGTAGATGCCGCCTCACCCGTCTGTAAGACTCTGCGGCTGACGCCTCTCTTTCACTGTACGAGTCTTCGGCGGAGAGGGTCAAACCTCACCTCCCGCCCCTATAGCGGAGGCCCCTCGGTTTTCGTCGTGAACAGCTCCAGCCGGACCTTCCACTGTACCGACTGCCCCGGTTGCAGAACGACCATACCCGTATCCTCTGAGGCCGGCCACTCTTTGCCGAACGGATCGTCATAGTTCAGCTGCGGGGCAATCACCAGGTACTTCGAACCGGCAGGCGATGTCACCCGCATCTCCCGTATCGCCGGAGTCATAGCGGTAACGCGTAACCGGTAGTTGCTCGCTGGATCCCGAAGCTCCACAGCCGGTCCAAAGTCCAGGATCGCTGGCCGAAGATGCACAAAGCTCTCGTCCAGGCTGGCAACCCCCAGCTTCGCTCCACCTCGCGGCGTAAAGTCGTACGCTGTCCGCTCAACCGGCAGCAGCCTGCCTGTCGGCACTCCGCCGGGTCCGCCTCGCACCTCCACCCGATCGCCCGTCGGCATTCGGAGAGTGGCTTGTGCACGATCGCCGCTCGGGATCGTGAACCGGGGTCTCCACCCCATGCCAAACGGCTCCGCCTCCGTTCCCACATTCTTTGCCGTCACCCGCAGATCGAGAACATGGCTGCTCATCAGGATCGTCATCGTCACCTCCGTCTGCGAAGGCCACCGATCGCCAAAGCTCCCCGGCTGAAACACCGCCTGCGTTTCACCGCCGTCCGGCATGACGCTCGAGTTCACGGAGTCCGCAGGAACCGTCAGGAGCATGCCACCGACCGAAGCCGCTGATATTACCGCGGATGCGGGGCCCATCGGCATCGTTACCGGAAGCGACAGGCCATGGCCACGCCACTGCGTTAAGATTTGTGAGCCGTCCGAAGAGACCGTCCCGTAGACTCTGCCTGCCCACGGCAACTCGATCGCTCCACCCATCCGGAGGCTCGCTCCACCATTCACGTCCTGCCCTTGCCCATCCATCGAGACCGCCGCCTGCGCCAGACTTGGCGCGGATAATAACGGGACCTCTCCCTTGCCCGGCAGATATGCCGTGATCTGCAGTGTGTTCATCCCTCTGCCAGGGAGCAGAGTCGCGGAGATAAACTCCGGCATCCCGCCGCCCTCGAGCAGCGCCCGCTGCAACACCAGCGCCTCCTGTCCACCGGGACGCGGTGGCTGTGCCTCCACCGGGGAGGCCATCCTCTCGCGGATGTGCGACTTCAGAACTCCGAAGCGCCCTCGCGTGTGCGCCGCCCAACCGAGCGGAAGGATGATCACCAGACCAAGCAGCAACAACCACACCAGGCGTGTCGCGTTCATTCCCAGCCAGTCGCCGAACCTCTCCCAGAGTCCTCCCACGTTGCGCGCCACGATTGACGCATACATTCGGCTCAGCCGCGGATCTTCCAATTGTGTCTCCCAAAGCCTCGCGTTGAATTCTACGTCTCGAACTCGTTCTGTGGCTGCGGATCATGGCGCGTGGGAGCCACACCTAAAGAGGTGGGTCCTCTGATGCCAAACAAGCTTAGATCGATCAGTTCACAGGAGATCATCTTCTGCGAACGCTGCCCGCGCGTGCGTGCCTTCTGCGTCGCCATCGGCGAGATCCAGCGTCGCGCCTCCATCGAACCACGGCTTACAGCTGCTCGCGGCCTACCATGCGTCGCTGGGCAAGACCAATACCGGCCGCCTTAACAGCGTCATGTTCTCCCGCGTCTTGATCCGAGCCAGGGAATTCGCCGGCCTTTCACCTGACGCTCCTCTTCAAAGGCTCACAAGGGCAACCTGCGACTAGAGGCGACAAATGAGCAGCTCGCGCTCATAGATCATCTCGGGAGGAAGGTGGTCATGGAGAAGCAGAAAGAGCTCTTCATGACCCATGACCTCGTGCTTCCACTGTTCGCGATCGACCTGCTGGAGAAGGTCGAAGGTTTCGCGTGGGAAGTCGAGTCCCTTCCAATTCATGTCTTCGAAGTGCGGAGTCCAGCCAATCGGAGTCTCTTTGCCGCGGACCCGACCGCGGACCCGATCGACGACCCACTTGAGTACACGCATGTTCTCACTGTAGCCGGGCCAGAGAAAGGCTCCCTGATCGTCTTTGCGGAACCAGTTGACGTGAAAGATGCGCGGAGTGGAGGAGAGGGACCGCTGCATGCGGAGCCAGTGCCGGAAGTAGTCGCCCATGTGGTAGCCGCAGAAGGGCAGCATGGCCATGGGATCCCGGCGAACCTTGCCAGTGGCGCCGGCGGAGGCTGCCGTTGTCTCCGAGCCCATAGTGGCGCCGACGTAGACGCCGGCAGACCAGTTGAAGGCCTGGTAGACGAGGGGCATGGTGGTGGGGCGACGCCCCCCGAAGATAAAGGCGGAGATAAGAACGCCGTGGGGGTCCTCCCACGCTGGATCAATGGTGGGGCACTGTGAGGCTGGGGCGGTGAAGCGGCCGTTCGGATGCGCGGCGGGCAGCGGGAGGCCGTGCTCTTTCGCAAACTGGGCACTGATCTCGGGAGTCCATAGCCGGCCACGCCAGTCGATGCACTCGGCCGGTGGAACGTCGGTCATGCCTTCCCACCAAACGCCACCGTCGGGGGTGAGGGCGACGTTGGTGAAGATGGTGTTGCGCGCGAGCGTGGCCATTGCGTTAGGGTTCGTCTTTGCGGAGGTTCCAGGAGCCACGCCGAAGAAGCCAGCCTCGGGGTTGATGGCGCGGAGCTGCCCGGTGTAGTCCGGCTTGATCCAGGCGATGTCGTCGCCGACCGTCCAGACCTTGTAGCCCTCGAAGCCCTCGGGTGGGATCATCATCGCGAAATTTGTCTTGCCGCAGGCAGAGGGGAAAGCGGCGGCGACGTAGGTTTTTTCGGTTTGCCCGGTCGAGTCGGGCGGGGTTTCCACGCCGAGGATGAGCATGTGCTCGGCCATCCAGCCCTGATCGCGCGCGATGTTCGAAGCGATACGAAGGGCAAAGCACTTCTTGCCGAGCAGAGCGTTGCCGCCGTAGCCGGAGCCGTAGGACCAGATTTCGCGAGTCTCGGGGAAGTGAACGATGTACTTCTCTTCGTTACATGGCCAAGGCACGTCGGGCTGACCGGGGGCGACGGGGGCACCGACGGTATGCATGCAGGGGACGACACGCTTCTCGTCCCTGTCGATCTCGGCGAAGACCGGGGCTCCAATGCGAGCCATGATGCGCATATTGACGGCGGCATAGGCGGAGTCGGTGAGCTGGACGCCAATCTCTGACATGGGCGAGCCGATGGGTCCCATGGAGAAGGGAAGAACGTACATGGTGCGGCCCCGCATCGCCCCGCGGAAGAGCTGCTTCAGCTTCTTGCGCATGACGAAGGGATCTTCCCAGTTGTTGGTGGGGCCGGCGGTGTCCTTCGAGAGGGAGCAGATGAAGGTACGATCTTCGACACGGGCGACGTCGTCGGCAGCGGATCGGGCGAGAAAGCACCCGGGCCAGGTCTCCGGGTTTAGCCGAGTGAACGTGCCGGCCTCGACCAGCTGATCGCAGAGGAAGTTGTACTCGGCGAGCGAGCCGTCAATCCAGTGGATGGCGTCGGGCTGGGTGAGGTCGGCCATCTTCTCGACCCAGCGGATGAGGTTCTTATTGGTAGTCAGGGGCGTGGAGATGACTGTGGTTTTCATGGTCAGCGTGCGGTTCCGGCTTCGCGCTTGATTGTTCGCTGTCCGGGAGGTGAAGTCAACAGAGTACACGGAGCTATAGGTTAGGCGAGCAAGCGCTGGTTCGGCTGCTCCCGAAGCATATCGGACGTCCTATGCGGCCTTCTCTGGCGGGATCGTCAGTAGGTTGGTCGCTTGAAGCTCGCCAGGTGAGCGACAGCCTCCTCCGCACGGGCCCGGAGCTGCACCAGGTCGGCGGCGGGCTTTTTGCGCAGAGCGTTGTAGGGCATCTGGAGGCGGAAGTTGTTGCTGAGTATGTCCTGGTTACGTTCGAGAAAGGTCCAGTAAAGAGCCGTGAAGGGGCATGAGTCGGGACCTATGATCTTCTTCGGGTCGTATTTGCAGTGCCCGCAGAAATTCGACATGCGATTGATATAGGCAGCTCCGGAGACGTAGGGCTTGGTAGCAGTGAGGCCGCCGTCGGCGTAGGTCGCCATACCGAGGACGTTGGGTTCGACGACCCAATCGTAGGCGTCGACATAGGCGAACCAGAACCAGTCCGTGAGCTCGCGGGGAGAGAAGCCACATAGATTGGCGAGGTTAGAGAGGACCATGAGGCGAGTGATATGGTGGGACCAACCCTCGTCGACGACCTCCGCAACGACGGTATCCATGCAGTGGAGACCGCTTTTTACGCCCCAATATACAGCGGGAAGTGGGAGGAAGGCGTGGAGGGCAGAGGGTGTGGCACCGGCATAGGGGTCTTTTTCTGGTGATTTCGTGCTGGTGGGGGATGGTGATGTTGTGGTGGATGTGCGGTATGAGTGTGGGTCGTCGCCGGTGGCGTCGGGGGAGGTCTCCTGGGGGCGAGGGTTGGGCTCGGTGGGAATGTCGAGCAGGCGGTAACCGTCGGTCTGCTCGTGAAGGTGGTGCATGAACTCGCGCCAGCCGAGGAGTTGGCGGATAAAGCCCTCGGCGCTGGCAAGGAGGACGCGGCCCTGTTGCGAGGCTTGCTCGACGTCGCGGACGAGCTGTTGGGGGAGGATGCGGGCAAGGTTGACGAGCGGTGAGGTCTTGGAGTGGAAGAGCTGCGGCTGGTCGTCGCGCATGGCGTCTTCGAAGGGGCCGAAGGTGGGAAGGAGATGTTCGAGGGCGAAGCTCCACATGCGGTCGCAGTCGATTTGGGTACAGGGGAGCTCGAAGGTGTTGATGGAGCCGAAGTGGTGGGCGTAGCGCTCCCCGACGTATGCGATGACCTCGGCGGTGATGTCGTCAGGAGGAAAGCTGGGCGGAGTGGGGATGGGCACCTGGCCCTTATAAGGGTTACGGTTGTCGGCGTCGAAGGAGAACTGGCCGCCGATGGGCTTGGCGTTCGCCATGAGGATGCCGGACTTCTGCCGCATGGCGCGGTAGAAGCGATCCATGACGTAGTTCTGGGTGCCGGTGCGCGCCTTGTCCTTGCGAAAGGGGCCGTAGACGGAGGTGAAATCTTCGGCTTGCGAGAGCCAGGTAGTGTCGGGCACCTCGTGAAGGAGAAGGCCTTCGGCGGCCGCCTGGGTGAGGTCGAGGCGAAGTTCGCGTTCGGCGGGTCGCATGACGGTGAGGGATGGGAGCGCGCGATCAGTCTGAAGCAGGCGAAGAGCTTGGCCATGGCTAAGGGGAGAGAAGTGGTAGAGGACGCTGACGCCGCGCCCGGCCTGCTCTAGCGCGAAGTGGCGCATGTTGCTGATGAGCAGGACGAGCTTTTTTTTATGGTATGGACGGCGGAGGGCTTTCGCGGTGGACTCGACGATGACGATGCCAGTTTGTGCCGGTGGTTGCTCTGTGAGGGGGCCGGTACGATCGGTGAAGCGATCGTAGGGTATGTAGATCCAGCGGCGCCGGTCGATGTCAAGCCTGAAGGGTTGTGCGGGTTGGATCTGGCGTTCGAAGATGGGCGCAACGGACGGCTGCGCGGGTGAGGAGCGACGGGGCATGAGGCTATTGTGCTGCAGCACTGCCCGTTCGCGAGGCCACCAACGAACGGGAAGGCTACCTTGTGTTGGCAAAACGAAAGCCAATCGAGGGGGACCGCCGCTTCAGGGAAGACGGGGCAAGCGCTTTCGCAATAGAAGCCGGCGTTCGAGACTGCTCCGAGTACCAGCTCGGGAGAGATCCGGAATGGGTCTTCACCAACGAGCCCGGAATGGGCTTCGTCCAAAGATTTTAGATAGTGGAGGCGCGGGTCGGGATCGAACCGACGCATAAAGGTTTTGCAGACCTCTCCCTTACCACTTGGGTACCGCGCCTTGACGTTCCAGGCTCTCCAGGATGCCTAAAACCCCTGCGACGAGTTCTAACGGCGGAAGAGATTATCTGGTCGGTGTGAGGTGTGTCTGGAGCGGGAGACCGGGGTCGAACCGGCGACATCTTCCTTGGCAAGGAAGCACTCTACCACTGAGCTACTCCCGCTCGTTACAGGGTGAAGTATAGCGGTCGAGAGGCTGGTGGGTCAACGCAAGTCGGCGGAGGGAGTGGAGGGTTGGCTTTGCTGGGCTGACAGTGACTCCGAAGGGGCAGCGTGGAAGGAGAGCTACGAGCAAGGCTTGTGGCTGATGTGATGGAAGCCTGCGCCCCGGCATGTCCAAGTGGGTAGCGGCGGAACTCAGGTTCGCTCACTCCGGCGATCCGGGCGGCTGATTGAGAGCGGTGCGTGGACCGACCGCCGTGGCGGCGCGGCGACGGACAATATGGGGGGTGATGAGCAGAACCAGCTCGCTCGTGTCCTTCTCTCCGATTCGATCGGCCGTGACGGTTTGAAATCCGGGCAGCTCTCCAAGACCTGGGATGCCGCTGATGGCGGTGGCTTCGGTCTTGCTCAGGCTGCTGATCATGAGAGCTGTTTCGCCGTCGCCCACGGTGATATCGGAGACGAACTGACGGTTGGCGAGGATGGGAATGTTATCAATGGAGCCCCCGGCGAGAGCTTCGATCTTGAGATCAAGATGCATGGCGACGCGCCCGGATTTTTGAACGACCGGGGTCGCCTTCAGGGTGACGCCCAGGTCCTCGTACTGGATCTGTGGGATGGTGAAGTTGTTGGCTGAGCCGAGGTACCGATTAAGCAGGCTGGATGCGCTTACACCGTTTACGGTGATTCCGGCGAGCGAGGCGCTGGAGACGGCGGAGCCGGTGGTGTAGGAGCCTGTGGTGATGGGAAAACGGGTGCCGGCGCGGAAGGTTGCTGTCTGCCGATCGCCCACCCGGAGCTGCAGGTCATCCAGAACGCGGGAGTCAGAGGAGTTGAGAGCGAGGCTCAGACTCGTGGCTCCGACACCGGTCACACCGGTCAGGGTGAGACCGTTGCCGAAGAAGCCGAGGGTATTGGTCAGAAGTGAACTCTGTACCAGACCGGAGGCGAGGAGATAGAGGGCGATCTGGAGGGTGGTCGAGTTGGCGGGAATGACGCCCTGTGCGATCGCCTGGTTGACGAGGGTCTGGTTCGCGCTGACCAGACTTTGCGCGGCGCTGGCCACGTTGTAGACGCCGAACTGCTGTGGGATCTGCGGGCCGATGCTGCGGGTGCGGGTCTTGTCGACAGCGTAGAGCCGCAGGTCGAGAACAACCTGGGCGCTGCCGTCGATGAGGTCTGCAAGGGTAAGGTTCAGGGCGTTGAGCGTTTCCGCGGGTGCCCGAAGAACCAGATTGCCGGAGGAGTTCGCGACGGTGGCGGTGCGGACATCGAAGACGCTCCGGACCAGGTTGCCGAGCTCCGCCATCTGCTCGGGCGTGGAGCCTGGCACGTAGATGGTCTCCTGGATCTGCCGCTCGAGCCGCTGCCTGTTCTCGACGGTGTCCTTTGCGATCAGGACGCTGGTTGCATCGAGCGGAACCGCGAAGAGCTGTGTCATCCGGAGGAGGATCGGCACGGTCTGGCCGTAGGACGTGTTCTCGAGATCGAACCGGACCTGCTGCGATGAAGCGGACTCATCAAAGACAGCGCGGATGCCGTACCCGGCAAAGACGAGGCGGACGGCGGTGCGGGCATCCGCGTGAATGTGAAAGCTGCGGGAAGAGTCGGTGGGCGTGAGGGTGATCGGACCGGCGAGCGCGGGACCTCGGGCGAGCCCAGGCTGCGCCTCTCCGATCTGCGGCGAGAAGCTCGCCATCGAGGTGTTCGCAACGGCGTGCTGGGTGACGATGGTGTTGCCCGGATCGATTGCTCGGGCCCGAGCGAGCAGGGCGTCGGACGTCGCGGTCTGACCGAGGATGCGTGCCTTGCCGGCCTCTTGCACGAGAGCTGTGAGCCGGTGCTCACGGACGATGTCGAGGGCGGTGCTGTAGTCGCGGTTGGCTGGGTCGAGCGTTGCTGCCTTGCGGAAGCTCTCCTCCGCGCCGTCCAGGTCGTTGCGACCGAGCAGACGGGCGCCTGCAAGGTATAAGTCTGCGGCTTTCTGTACAGCAAGCGAGTTGTGGATCGGCTTCGGCGGCGAGGTCGATTGGGTGAGGGTATCCTGGGCGAAGGCGGATGCGCTGCCTCCAAGGGCGAGCAGACAGCCGAAGACGATGGGAGAGAGGCGCGGTGTCGAGGACGCGGGTCGTATCACGGGGCGGTCGAAGGGACAGGCTGCTGCCGGTTAGACGTCTGGAGCAGACACTTAGCGTAGGTTGGCAATGTTCTGGATTCGTGAACGCTCACTGGCTGGCGGGCGGCGCATGCCGTTGCGGATCTGCGCGGTGTCCATGTCGAGTTCGGCGAGGATTCGACTGAGCGTGTTTCGGTGCATGCCGAGTTCTTCCGCTGCCTTGCACTGATTGCCTTTGTGGTGCGCGAGAACTTCGAGGAGATACCTTCGTTTGAATTGACGAAGCGCTTCGGTGTAGGAGACCCCGGCGCTGTGCATCTGGGTGACAAGGCTGTGCAGTTCGCGCTTCAAGGTCGATCCTCGCTTGCTGTCCCGGGAAGGAACATGAGCCTCATTGTCACTCGCTGGCGACGACTTGATCCAGCGCGGTGGCCTATGGTTAGCGGCGCGCGAGATGCCGAACGCTGTCGATTCCGTCGGAAAGCCGTCTCTGGAGGTTCTGAGGTACAACGAAGGATACCTCACGTGCCGCGGCAAGGAAATAGGGAGCTAAGCGCGAGTTCGCGATAAAGGATTGTGGTGGAAAGAAGGCGGTTGCTGCTATGAGAACGCCGACACCGAGGAAGAATCCGCGAAGCAGACCGAATCCGGCACCGGCAAGCCGATCGAAAAAGCCAAGACCGACGGTGTGAGCTGTGCCGCGTACAAGGCGACCGAAGGTAGTGCAGAGGACCAGAACGGCACAGGCGATCAGAAGGAAAGCGGTCACCTCGGCGGCAATGGGTGAGGTGATCCACTGGGCCAGCCACGGGGAGATCGAGTTGTAGTTCCACGAGGCAAGCAGGAGGCCGAGGATGGTTCCTGCCAAGCCAAAGAGCTCCCGGATGATGCCGCGCGCAAACGCGAGCGCGACCGACCAAGCCATAGTGAGCACAAGAAACCAGTCAAAGGCATTGAAGCCGGAGAGTTGGTCGAGCGGCGCGGGAGAGGGCGTGGCGGTCATCCTTTGGGAACGGTTCAGTTCCAAGCATGATCCGAAGGCTTGCTGGCCTCAAGTGTCCAGGCTGGTGCGTCCCGTAATGAGCGTGAACGCCTCGAGGTACTTGGCGCGGGTCTGCTGGACAACCTCGTCGGGGAGCGACGGTGCGGGCGCCTGCTTGTTCCACCCGATACTTTCGAGGTAGTCGCGGACAAACTGCTTGTCGAAGGAGGCTTGCGGACCGCCCGGAGAGTAGGTCTCGGTCGGCCAGTAACGGGACGAGTCGGGAGTGAGCACCTCGTCGGCGAGGGTGATCCTGCCGTCGATCACGCCGAACTCAAACTTAGTGTCGGCAAGGAGCAGACCCCGGGCAGCAGCGTGGTCGCTGGCCTTCCGGTAGATAGCCATGGTGAGCGAACGAAGATCTTCCGCGACGTCGGCGCCGACGCTCTGAACGACTGTGTCGAAGGAGATGTTTTCGTCATGTCCGCCGGTGTTGATCTTTGCGGCTGGCGTGAAAATAGGTTCCGGGAGGCGATCGGACTCGCGAAGGCCGGCCGGCAGAGGAATGCCACAGATGGCGCCGGTTGCTTGGTAGTCCTTCCAACCGGAGCCGGAGATGTACCCGCGCACGACGCACTCCACCGGAAACATGCTGGCTCGGCGGACGCGCATGCTTCGGCCTTCGAGCTGAGCTTGGAAGGGTTCGAGGTTTAGTGGAAGGTCGTGGGTCTCGGCCGTGACGAGATGATTAGGAACGAGGTTGCGGAGGTAGTTGAACCAGAAGAGTGAGATCTGGGTGAGAATGCGCCCCTTGTCGGGGATCCCCGAAGCGAGGACGTGGTCGAAGGCGGAGATGCGATCGGTGGCGATAAAGAGCAGATCGGAGTCCGGGTCGGGGGACAGGGCATAAATATCGCGGACCTTGCCCTGTGCGACCAAGGGAAGGAAACCGAGATCGGTTTTGAGCAGGGCGTGTCTCTCGGGGGTCTCAGGCATCGTTTTTCGACGGTAACACCGACGGGCTGCCTTGCTCGCATGATCTGTCAGTGGAGGCGAACGAGATCGCCTCCACTGACAGCGCCGGAGGTGGTCCAGGGTGGACAGCGGACAAAGACGGTGTTGCCGTCCGGCTGCAGGACGACGGCCGTGGCGGAAGCATGGCAGCGCTGGTTGTAGAAGCGGCCCGCCAATCGTGTGTGCTGAATAAACGGAAGAAGGCGCGGCCGGGAGAGCACCTCGAGATCCACACCTGAGCTGGCGGTGTCGCGATCGCTGAACTCCTGCCACGAGACGTAGAGGTGATCGCCGAGCGCCTGGATGCGTCGTGGAGCCGGATTGAAGACGCCGCCGAGCGGGAGAAAGATGCTGGCGCCCAGGACGGGTATAGCAAGAATAAGGGCGCTCCCCGATGCGATCCAGCGAGGTCTGTTCAGGCTCAGGACGGTAAGCAGGAAGAGATAGCCGACGATGGCGGCCCAGTACACGCCGTAGTTCAGGCGGTCAGAGCAGGTGGTCCAACCGGAGATCCGTCCGAGGAGAAAGAGAAGGATCGCCGCGCAGGCGCCAAGGAGAAACGATCGACGCCTGGTGTGCGTGAACGTGCTCCAGCGACTGCGAAGGAGGAGAAGTGCGACACCAACCACAGCAAGAAGGAGGAGCGTAAGGGAACTTAGGAACATGCTGGCCGAGGCGCTCTTGCTACTCTAGCGCAAAAGTAGCTGGAGCGAGACAGGGCAACGCTCCAGCTGCGCAAAGTTAGAAAGTCTGGTCGGAACGCGATGTGGGCGTCGACAACGTTTGGGCCTCAAGCGACGGCTCGCCGGGTTCCACTTGACTCGCGACGGGCGCCAAGGTTGACGGAGACGATCTTGGAGACGCCAGGCTCCTGCATGGTAACCCCGTAAATAACGTCGGCCTGAGCCATGGTCCGTTTCGAGTGCGTGATGACGACGAACTGTGTCGAGGCGGACATCTCCTGGATGAGGCGGGCGAACCGGCCCACATTGGTCTCGTCCAGGGGGGCGTCCACCTCGTCGAGAATACAGAAAGGTGCGGGCTGGAACTGGAAGATACCGACTAGCAGCGAAAGGGCGGTGAGCGCTTTTTCTCCACCCGAGAGAAGAAGGATGTTTTGAAGCTTTTTGCTAGGTGGGGACGCGACGATATCGATTCCCGACTCGGCTGTGTTTTCCTGGTCGGTGAGCTTCATAAAGGCCTGGCCGCCTCCGAAGAGTTTCGCGAAAGCAACGGAGAAGTTCTCATTAATGGCTTTGTAGGCTTCGTCGAACTTGAGCCGCGAAACGTCGTCGATCTCCTTGATGGACGCCTGCGTATGTTGGATCGAGTCGAGGAGGTCCTTGCGCTGCGTCTCGAGGAAGCTGTGCCGCTGGGTGGTTTCGTTGTACTCCTCGAGTGCCATCATGTTGACGGGGCCCATGGCTTCGAGCTTGCCTTTGAGCGTGCGCGCGTCTTCCTCCTGCCGGACGAGCGCGTCACCCGCGATGCGCTCGATCGCGGAGTCGTCCCTCAGTGAGATCGGATCCTGGCCCAGATCATTCAAGCACATCTGGTCAACATGCTCGATGTCGGAGCTTAGCTTCGCGGAGCGTGCCGAGAGCTGGGCGCGTCCCTCACGAAGGGCTTCGGTTTCGGATCGAAGGGCTCGCAGCCGCTGGTCGAGGTCGGCGATCCGTGCGCGGAGGCTGACGGCTTCGGTGGTGAGGCGCTCGACCTCTGCAACGGCCGTGGAGCGCATCTCTGCAAAATGGATGTGCTGGGTTGCGAGCGTCGCCTGCTCTTCTTCGCGCCGCTGCTTTTCGTTCGCAGAAGAGGTGAGCTGCTGCTCGAGCTGCTGGATGCGCTGACGATGTCCGTTCACGAGGCGACTGGTCTGGTCGAAGTTAGCCTGCGCATTGCGGCGGCGCTCCTCGATGCCGGCGAGCGCGGCTGCGGCTGCGGCTGCGGCCTGTTGAAGCTGCTCCCGGCGTTGGCGAAGGTCGCCGAGGCGTGACTGGAGGTCCGCGATCGAGACTTCGATGCGCTCGTGTTCGGCGTCGGTCGCGGCGACCTCGGCCTGTCGGCGCGCGATCAGGTCGGCGGTGGCGTTGCGCAGATCGCGATTTCGTTCTGTCGAGAGGGACCACTCGTGCAGGCGGCGGTCCCATCGCTGAACTTCCGTCTCCATCTGGCGGAGGGCAGCTCCGGAGTTGGCGGCCTCGCGCTCGGCTTCGCGCCGTTCGGAGGTGCGAAGTTCAACCGCGGAGATGCCCTCCGCGATTTGCCGGGCCAGAGCCGCGTTAAGGACCTCGAGCTTGGACAGATCTGTCTCGAGACGGGTGACGTTGGCTTGGACTTCGCGGAGTTCGCGCTTGAGCACAAGGGGTCCGCTGGAGCTCGGCCGACCGCCCGTAACCGTCAGGTTGTGGAAGGTCTCGCCCGTCGGCGCAAGAAACCACGCGTTCGGGTGCTGCATGGCGAGCGAGCGGGCGGTAATCGCGTCGGGTGCGATATAGCCGTCTCGGAGCTTGGGCAGAAGGCGCTCGAGCGAGCCGGAGAAGCCGTTGAGAGCACGGATCGAGTCGCGCAGGGGGACGAGTCCTTCGGTCACCGGGCGCGCCGTGACATCCTCGCTTACGAGCTTCACCGGAGCCCCCGAGGAGTTCGGGTGAACGATGAAGGTAGCGCGGCCTGCGATATCCGATCGAAGGAGGCGAACGCCCTCATCCGCGGCGTCCCACCCTTGGACCACGACGTAATTAAGCTCGTCGCGAAGGAATTCGTCCACTATATTGCCGAACTGGCCCTCGATCTCGAGAAAGTCTGCAAGGGTACCGATTGGTGTGAGCTGGCCTCCTTCAGCGTCGGGCTTCTTTTTGGCCGTTCGAAAGATATTCTTGACGGTGTCGGTTGAGTAGGAGTGATCGCGGATGAGGCCTTCGAGGGAGGAGCGTCGACCATTCAACGAAGCGAGCTCGCCGCGAAGCCTGTCGGCCTGACGCTTGGAGTCGAACTCCTCCTTGCGGTGGGCTTCGGTCTTGAGCTGAAGAGCGGCAATCTCCGACTCGATTCGCTGAAGACGTTCGGTGACGCTTTCAAACGAGAGCTTTACCTGACCCCGCTGAAGACCAAGGGCGGCAAGCTCCTCCCGGGCAGTCTCGGACTCGTTCTGAAGACGCTCGGCCTCGCGCTCCAATCCGGTGAGGGATGCTTCGTCCTGGGCAATTTCGTTGCGAGTCCTATTTGCCCGCTGCATCAGCTGCATGCTGATGCGGCGGGCGCCTTCCGTCTGCTGCTCGGCCGAGGATACGGCTTGCACGGCATCATGGGCCTCGACCTGATGGCGCTGCGCGGTCTCGCGAGCTTTGTTTGCCTCAGACGTTGCATTCTCGAGAAAGCTTCTGTGCTGTTCGGCCTCAGCGGATACTTGCGCGAGCTGAGCCTGCGCCTGAACGAGATCATTGTCGCCAGACGCGATGCGATCGGTCAGTTCGGCGATCCGGTCGGTGTTGGAGGCAACACGTGTGCGGATCCGCTCGAGCTCGAGTGCTGCCTGGTTTGCCTGCCCATTGATCTCGCGAAGCTGGCCGTCAAGGGTGTAGCCGTGGTGAGTGCCGGCGGTATGCTCGGCATCGAGCTCCTCGGTGGTTTGAGACCTCTGGTCGATCTCGACGGTACTTGAGGCAATCCCGCTCAGCGTCGCCGCTTGCTCGGCGTCGAGCTGGCTCATCCGGCTCGCGAGTGAGACGCGGAGCTTGGAACGAAGTTCATTGCGAAGGACACCATAGCGTTCGGCCTTGGCGGCCTGACGCTTGAGTGTGGACACCTGTTTGCTCACTTCCTCGAAGATATCGTTGACGCGGGAAAGGTTCCCCCGCGCTGATTCGAGGCGAAGCTCCGCGAGGCGTTTTTTGGTTTTGAAGCGCGTGATGCCGGCAGCCTCTTCAATAATCCCGCGACGGTCAAGGGGCTTGGAACTGAGTAGCTGGCCGATACGCTCCTGCCCGATGATGGCGTAGGATTCACCCCCGAGGCCCGTGCCCATGAAGATGTCCTGGATGTCGCGAAGCCGGCAGATTTTTCCGTTAAGCAGGTATTCGGAGTCACCGGTGCGGAAGAGTCGCCGGGTAACGGTGATCTCGCCCGCGCGCACGGGTACGCGCTGAAATTTGCGTCGTCGAATCTTCAGGATCACCTCGTCTGCGGGCGGCATATCGGTAGCGCGTGGTTCATCCCCGGAAGAGAGGTCGACCGCTGGTTGTGTGACTGGCACCCCGTTCGCATCGAGCACGGTTCCCGGCTGCGCCTCCGCGATGAGCTGTTCTGTCTCCGCGGCGTTTCGCTCACGAACCCTGGCCTCGTCCCAGTCGCTCGATATCTCTTCCGGCTGCCTCTCGGTGCTTACGAGCTCAGGGCCGTCGTGCAGCGGCGAGGCACTGTCGTAAACGTCAGGGTCGACGAGAGTGAGTGACACCTCTGCCATGCCAGTCGGCTTCCGATCCCGTGTGCCGGCGAAGATGACGTCCTCCATCTTGAGCCCGCGGAGGCTTTTGGCGGATTGTTCTCCTAGCACCCAGGTAATGGCGTCGGCAATATTAGATTTACCGCAGCCATTCGGGCCGACGACCGCGGCGATCCCCTCTCCGGTGAGAGGTACTTCGGTGCGATCGCAGAAGGACTTGAAACCCAGGATCTCGATCTTCTTCAGCTTGAGCATGCGTGCACCACCCCAATCGGCCGAGGCATCATCCTGGTCCTGGTTGATCGCTGTTGCGCCTCTTCGTTTACTTTACGACCGGAGATGGTCCGCATCAACATAATTGGGCCTATGTGTTGTGGATAAGGTGACCCGAATACCACGTGTAGACCCTCCGTGTATATTGTGCCCCGATCCCAGAGGATGCCTAAGTTGAAGTGGGTGCCAGTATGGCTTCATAATGCAGGCGACAAGAGTTATAGCGCAGCTTGTTTGCCATGGGCACAGTGAACAACGATAGGCGGCAATGCCGATTCGCAGCTTTCCGCTTATACGCGGCAGAGCTCGGAGGGTAGCTTGCTTGCATAGGACCAACGCCGTTCTTATAATCCGCATCAGCATTCCTGACGCTTTGGCGTTTGTGCGAGTCTGAGCATTCGTCAACAATGTTCTATGATGTGTCGAGTCCGCAGTGTATGGCACGTGGCGGCGGTAGGATCAGCAGGCATTTAGAGAGGGATTTGAATGAATAAGGCTGTTTTTGTATCACTCCTGGCCGTCGCTAGCGTTTCTTCTGGTGTCCGGTATGCGAACTCCCAAGCACAGGTCAATCTAGGCGCCGGCGCTCAGCAACCAGCGGCTGCCAACGGTGGCGTCCAGATGTCACAGGCGGAGTACAACGCGTATAACAACGCGATCACCCAAACGACACCCCAAACCAAAGCTCCTGCGCTGGAGGCTTACCTCACTACTTACCCTCAGTCAGCAGTGAAGGCCGACGTGCTGCAGCAGCTGATGGTCGCCTACAGCGGCTTCGATCAGGTGAAGACCCTGGACGCGGCCGATCGTCTGCTGCAGGTTGATCCGACGAATCTTCGCGCCCTTACGCTCGAAGTTTACTTCCGCAAAGCTTCCGCGGATCAACTGACGGATGCGACCGCCAAGCAGGCTGCGCTTGATAAGGCTGCAGATTACGCTCAGAAGGGCCTCACCGCAACGAAGCCCAAGGATATGAGCGACGCTGATTTCAAGACGCTGCAGGGGAGTGCGAACCCAATCTTCTATAGTGCGATCGGTACTGCTGCCCTGAACAAGAAAGATACGGCGACGGCCATCACCAACTTCAAGCAAGAGCTTGCTGTGGTGCCGGTCGATACGACGAGCAAGCCCGGGCCGGTCCTTCAGGACACTTATTTTCTCGGTCTTGCCTACCTGCAATCGACACCGCCGGACTATATCAATTGCACCTTTTACGTGTCCAGGTTTGTAGCTTTCGCTCCTGAGCCGTACAAGTCGCAGATCTCGCCAACCGCTCAATATTGCTACAAGAAATATCACGGCAACGTCGAAGGATATGAGAAGGTGACGTCAGCGGCACAGGCAAATCTTAACCCTCCAAGCGACTTCTCGATCACGCCTGCACCGAAGGCCTCGGACATCGCTCACCAGACGGTGACCTCGACGTCGGATCTGGGCACATTGGCTCTGAGCGACAAGGAATTCATCCTTCAGAATGGAACGCCTGAAGACGCAGAGAAGGTCTTTGCAACCGTCAAAGGGAAGACGGTAGAGATTCCTGGCGCAACCGTGATCTCAGCGACGGATACTGTTCTAACGGTCGCCGTCTCTGACGATGCAGTTCAGTCGAAGACCGCGGATTTCACTTTCAACATGAAGGAACCGCTCAAGACCGCTCCCACGGTAGGCACGAAGGTTGTGCTGACAGGCACCTACTCCTCCTATACACAGGGCGGTGCGGCATCGACCGCGTCACCTGCTGCGGCGTCGACGGACTCCGCTTCGACGACTGCGGCAGCAACTTCCGCGCCGCCAGCGGCTGCACCCGGCCCAGTCATGATCATGATGACGGACGGTGCTATCGTGACCAAGGCCAAGTCGGCTGCACCCGCTCGCCGTACAACTCCGACGCGGCGACGGTAGATCGCTGGCGATCAACCAAGGGCAGCCTGTACAGGCTGCCCTTGTATGCTTCGGGCGAAAACGACCGACGGGTGCGGCAAGCTGACCATTTCGGGAGGATTGTGCCCCATCGCGGGATACACCGGACCGAGCTAAAAGCGAAAGATGAGGGCATGAAACACCTTCTCTTTGCTTCGCTTCGTTCTGCCTCTGCTTTGGTTGGATTTGGGCTTGTTTTCGGTTCTGTCGGACTTAGTCAGAGTTCGGCCAGTTTATCTGGCCGGGCCATTAACGAGACAGGGCAACCAATCACCAATCCAGTGGTTCGCCTCCTGTCGGACACAACGTTGCAATCGAGTGCTCATGCGCGGCGGTACACGTTGATCGGTGATTCGTTGGGAAAATTCAGCCAGGAGAGCATTGCGCCGGGCGCCTATCTGGTGATGCTGTTTACCGACGGGAAGGCCGCGAACATCTTGCAGAGCGTGTCGTTGAAGGCGGGCGACAGTATCGAGCTCGACTTCGATATGGGAGCACAGCAACCGGTGCATCTGGTCACTTCGGGGGCAGTTTCCTTGATGGCCGGCAGGGGCAAAGCTTCAGGGCGAACGAAATGACGGATGCGCCCCCAACGCTCTGGGACCGAGTTCAGCACCTATTGCCTGATTGGCTGAGCTGGTAGAGGTTTGACGCTGTGCCGCTTGATAGGGCGACGCTGTTGAATCCACCCTAGTAGATGTTGCTACTCGGCGAGCACGATGCGTCGAATTGCGTCTGCACGGCCGGTGGTGTTACTGCAATGGATGAGGGCGGCGCACATCTTGGGATTGCCTTTCGCGGCTTCGAACTTCCCGGGCATACCTGTCAGAAAGCGTGCCAGGACGAGCTCGCGCTCGACGCCGATAACGGAGTCGTACGGGCCGGACATGCCGACGTCGGTCTGGAAGGCGGTGCCGTTGTGAAGGAGGCGCTCGTCCGCGGTAGGGATGTGGGTATGGGTGCCGAGGACGGCGGTGACGCGACCGTCGAGGTACCAGCCGAGGGCGACCTTTTCCGAGGAGGCCTCGGCGTGGATGTCGAGGAGGATGACTTTGGCTCTGGACTCGCGGCCGATCTGGGCGAGAAGCTCGTCGGCCTTGCGGAAGGGATCGTCGCAGGAGGACATGAAAACGCGGCCCTGGAGGTTGATGACGGCGTAAGGCTCTCCAGAGGGGAGTTCGCCTTGGTAAAGGCCGAAGCCGGGCGTGCTGGCGGCGTAGTTGGCGGGGCGGAGGACGCGTCGGCCGCGGTGGTGGGAGTTCGCGGGCACGGTCATGTAGTCGAAGATCTCGCGCTTGTCCCAGATGTGGTTGCCGGTGGTGATGACATGGGCGCCGAGGTCGAAGAGCTCTTCGGCAAGGGGTGGGGTGATGCCGAAGCCGCCGGCGGCGTTCTCGCCGTTGATGACGAGGAGGTCGACGGAGTTGGATTCGAGGACGTGGGGGAGGTGTTCGCGGACGATATGACGACCGGCGGAGCCGAAGACGTCTCCGACGAAGAGGATGTTCACTTTCGGAGGGTAGCACGGGGGTTCGGGACTGGCTTCAGTCAGGCGCGGACGCTTGTGGTAGCTTGCTTGACATGGCACAGAGTGGGCGGTTTCAGCTGAGCGTGCGGGTGTTGGGGGTGCTGGCGGCGGGGCCGGATCTGATGCATACGTCGACGGCGATCGCGGAGGAGCTGGGGGAGAGCGCGGTGATGGTGAGGCGGACATTTCTGCTGCTGCAGAAGGCGGGTTTGATTGCGCAGAGGAAGGGGCCGAACGGGGGTGCCCGGCTGTTGCTTTCGCCGAAGGAGATCGGTCTGGGGGAGGTGTATGCGGCGGCGGAGGGGGAGTGGATGTCGCTGGGCGAGGGCGATGTGGCGGGCCTTGGCGGGTTGATGAAGAAGGTCCGCAAGGAGGCTATGGCGGCGATGAATGAGACAACGCTGGCGCAGGTGGTGAAGCGGTTGCGAAAGGGGTAGGGCCCCCCTGGGTCAAAAGGCTAAAGTCTTCATTGCAGGGGAAATACCTTGGGGGTACCAGCCAAAGTCTTCCATTCAAATAGCTTAGCGGCAAAGTCTTCAGAAGAGAGGAGTTAGCTCCGCCATGCTAGGTCGTGAGGTGAGAGTTGGATCTCCTCCTCTATCCAGTGTACCTAGCGGTGCGAGAGATTGCGCCACGTGCTAGTAGGTCTAGAGCGGTTCGGGTGGTTTGGGGGTGGTTTGGGGGCGGAGGAGGGGGAAGAGGATGACGTCGCGGATGGAGCGGGAGCCGGTGAGGAGCATGGTGAGGCGGTCGATGCCGATGCCTTCGCCGGCGGTGGGGGGGAGGCCGTAGCCGAGGGCCCGGAGGTAGTCGTCGTCCATGGCGTGGGCCTCGTCGTCGCCGCGGTCGCGTTGCAGAAGTTGGGCTTCGAAGCGCGAGCGCTGTTCTTCGGGGTCGTTGAGTTCGGAGAAGGCGTTGCCGACCTCGAAGCCGCCGATGTAGAACTCGAAGCGCTCGACCCAGTCGGGCTCGTCGGGCTTTTGCTTGGAGAGGGGGGACACGGCGAGGGGGAAGTCGTAGATGATGGTGGGCTGGATGAGGTGGGGTTCGGCGACGGCTTCGAAGATACCTGCGATTGCTTTACCAAGAGACTCACCTCCTTCCAAGCATGCCGTGTGGAAGTTGATATCTCCTCGCATGATTCCTAGAGTGTCCGGTCCGGTGTTGATGCCGGCGATCTGATATGTGGACTGGTTCAAGAATCTGATCAAAGAATCAGAAGTGTCGAATTCGTCAGGTGTGGGCTTCCGACCGAAATCTTCGGGCCAGAACCTGATGATGGCGTCACGCATTGTGAGTTCTTCCCACTTGCCCAAATCGAGTTCTCTACCGTTGAACCGAGTGATAGTCGTGCCATTTACTTCCATAGCTACGAACACTATGAGTTCCTTGGTGAGGGTCATCAGGTCTTTGTAGTTGCTGTAGGCCTGGTAGAACTCGAGCATGGTGAACTCGGGGTTGTGCTGGGTGGAGACGCCCTCGTTGCGGAAGTTGCGGTTGATCTCGTAGACGCGGTCGAGGCCGCCGACGACGAGGCGCTTGAGGTAGAGCTCGGGGGCGATGCGGAGGGAGAGGTCGAGGTCGAGGGCGTTGTGGTGGGTTTTGAAGGGGCGGGCGGCGGCTCCACCGGCGACGGGGTGCATCATGGGGGTTTCGACTTCGAGGAAGCCGCGGTCGTCGAAGAAGCTGCGGATGGAGCGGAGGATGGCGGCTCGCTTGACGAAGACCTCGCGAACGTTGCGGGGGGCGTCGAGGTGCTGGTTGTTGGGGGCGGCGAGTTCGGTAACGGGGCTGGAGCCGGGCTCGAGTTCGGCCTGCGGCGGGGGAAGCTCCTGCTTGGAGAGGGTGCCGGAGTTCATGATGAGGTCGACGTAGCGCTGGCGGTAGCGGAGTTCGACGTCTTCGAGGCCGTGGTACTTGTCGGGAAGGGCGAGCATGGCCTTGGCCAGAAAGGTGATGGGCTGCCCTGGCGTACTGGAGCTGCCGGAGGCGGGGTCGGGGCCGACGTGGACGGTGAGCTCGCCGGTGCGGGTGCGGAAGAGGTAGCCGTGGACGCCGATGTGGTCGCCGAGGTCGAGGAGCTTGTAGAGGGAGAAGGCGAGGTCGCCGACGGAGTCTTTGCGGACGTAGATCTGGAGGCGCTGGCCGCCCCCCTGGAGCTGGGCGAAGCCGGCCTTGCCCTGGACGCGGATGGCCATGATGCGGCCTGCGACGGCGACACTGACGGGCTGCTCCTCGGCGAGGGCGCGGTCGAAGATGCCGGCGGGTGTGGGGGCGGCGGGGTCGTCGTAGGCGGCGCGGAGGCTGGGGATGGTGTGGGTGGTGCGGAAGTGATTGGGGTAGGTGGCTTCGGCTGCTGAAAGGCCGGATTGTTTGCCGAGATCGGCGATGGCGCGGAGTGTCTGGCGGCGGGCGGCGTAGAGGTTTTGCTCGAAGTCGGAGTCGAAGGTATGCATTGCGGTGGTTTTATTTTACGGGGTGCGGGAGGGGATGCCGATCCAGCCGATCTAGCTGATCTATCGGCCGGGCTTCGAAAGGCAAGAGCGGGCAGAGGCAGGTGCAACGGCGGAGGCGACTGGAGATGGTCCGCAGCGCTGCTGACCGGTTGCGGATGTGGTGTCGTGGTGTAATGGACGGGCGATGGCGGACGAGATGGGACAGGGCGGGTCGGGGAACGGCGGGCGCAAGAGCGGCGGTGTGGGCGACCTGGTGAAGGCGGAGTCGCTGATTCAGCTGGCGATCGCGCTGCCGGCGGGGTGCCTGATCGGGTGGCTGCTGGGGGCTTGGCTGGACAGGCACTTCCACCAGGGGTGGATGGGGATTGCGGGGATTGTGCTGGGGGCGGTGGGCGGATTTGTGCAGATGTTTACGACGGCGTCGCGGTTCCTGAAGCGGGGGGACTGATGCCGGCGATGGCGGGCTACACGGACGAGGACTTTCGGCGGACGATTTTGCGGGCGATCCGGTTGGTGGTGGTGGTGACGCTGGCGGCGGCGCCGGCGGTGTGGTGGAAGGCGGGGTGGGCGAGTGCGGCGCTGCTGGTGGTGGGCGCGGCAATCTCGGGGTCGGGGCTGTTTGAGTGGCTACGGCTGATGACGGCGGTGATGGTGCGGATGGATGGGGGTGGGGCGGCGCGGCCGATGGGGCTGGTGCTGACGGGTTTCTTCCTGCGGCTGGGGGGAACTCTGGTGGTTCTATATGGTAGCCTCAAGTATCTGAACGGATCGGTTTGGGCGATGGCCGCGGGTCTGACCTTGGGCGTGTTTGCGCTGACGGTCGAGGGTCTGCGGCTGATGCGGGCCTGGACGGTTTAGCTCTTCCCGGTTGCCTGGACGATGGCGAGGGAGGGTGGCTTCGGAGCCTCATTCTTTTATGCCGACACAGTTACTGCTGACTCGATCTCTGAATGCTCTTCTGGCTGCGCCGACGACGGCGCTGCTCCATGCGCTGCATATCCAGCCGAAGTATCCGCAGGCTCCGATCACGGATACGTTTGCGATGGAGCTGCTGGTGTTTGGGATGCTGCTGGCTTATTTTGTGCTGGTGCGGGTTTCGCTGAAGGTGGAGACGCCGGGAGCGGTGCAGCATCTGGCGGAGATGACGCATGAGTTTGCGTCGGAGCAGGGCGAGCAGATTATCGGGCATGGGTACGAGCGGTTTGTCGGGTACCTGACGACGCTGTTTCTGTTTATCCTGCTGAGCAACCTGCTGGGGCTGGTGCCGGGGCTGGTGTCGCCGACGGCGAATGTGGTGGTGCCGCTGGGGTTTGCGCTGGTGACGTTTGTGTACTACCAGTATCACGGCATCCGGGCGAACGGCGGGGCGTACATCAAGCAGTTTCTGGGACCGGTGTGGTGGCTTTCGCCGCTGCTGCTGCCGATCGAGATTATTTCGCACCTGGCGCGCGTGCTGTCGCTGACGGTGCGGTTGTACGCGAATATGTATGCGGGCGACCTGGTGACGCTGGCGTTCTTCTCGCTGGTGCCGGTGGGTATCCCGCTGGTGTTTCTGGGGCTGCACCTGGGTGTGGCGGTGATCCAGGCGTATGTGTTTTTTCTGCTGGGGGCGATTTACCTGTCGCTGGCGGTGGCGCACGATCATTAGGGTTTGGCGGCCTTGGACGAGAGGCGCGAGATTGAGTTTTGCCGTGGGGTCGACCTCCCGCCCCGGGGTATGCAACAACGCCGTTCAGCGTGAGGGGGCCAGCTCGGTGAGCCTCAACCACCCACTGGCGGCGTCATCCTGGGAGAGTTGGAGTATGCGATGAAGAAGCTGCAGTATCTCTTTATGTCGTTGGCCGCGCTGTTGTTGGCGACGCCGGCGTTTGCGCAGGGAAATGCGGGTGGAAACGCGGGCGGAAGTCCGGGGGCGCAGTGGATTCCGCTGGCGGCCAGCCTGGGCATGGCTTTGGCGGCGGGTTTGTGCGGTCTGGGTCAGGGGAAGGCGACGGCGTCGGCGACCGAGGCGTTGGCGCGGAACCCGGGAGCTCGACCGGGCATCTTTATCTTCCTGATTCTTGGACTGGCGTTTATCGAGTCGCTGGCTCTGTTTACGTTTGTGATCATTTTCTTGAAGGCTCGCTAGGCCTAGAGAGGTTGTGCGCGAGGCCCCTGCTTTGGCGGGGGCCTTTGTGTGTTCAGTGGGGGTTGGCGGGGAGGGGATCGCGCTTTACGCGATGGGGCACGCATCGCGGTGGAGCTGCGATGAGTGGGGCACGCGGTTTTGGCCTGGCGGGTTGGACGCGGTGGGTCCTACTTGGATTCGAGGTGGGTGTCGCCCTGGCACAGGTCGGGGCGGGCGAGGCATTCGGCGCGGGCGGATTCGGTGCGGGCGGTGAAGCCGGCGTACTGGGCGAGCTCGAGGGCGGGGCCGGGGAGGATGCCGAGGGTGAGGGTGGCGGCGGCGGCGAGGCCGAGGCCGATGCGGGCGGGGACGGAGACGGCGCGAAGGGGGTTGAGGCGGGTGGTCGCGGTGGTCGGCCGGGTGTAGATGGCGGCGAGGAGACGGAGGTAGTAGAAGCAGGCGATGCCGGAGTTGAAGAGGCCGATGACGGCAAGCCAGACGCGGCCGGCGTGGAGGGCGGCGGTGAAGACGTAGAACTTGCCGAAGAAGCCGCCGGTGAAGGGGATGCCGATGAGCGAGAGGAGGAAGAAGGCGAGCAGGGCGGCGAGGACGGGGCGTTTGAGGGCGAGGCCGGTGAAGTCGTCGAGGGTGCGGGCGGAGCCCTCGTAGCCGGAGACCTCGGTGATGACGGCGAAGGCACCGACGTTCATGGCGGCGTAGGCGGCGGTGTAGAAGCAGGCGGCGGCGATGCCGTCGGCGGGGAAGGCGGTGAAGGCGACGAGGAGGTACCCGGCGTGCGCGATGGAGGAGTAGGCGAGCATGCGTTTGACGTCGCGCTGGAAGAGGGCGCCGAGGTTGCCGATGGACATGGAGAGGGCGGCGAGGATCCAGATGAGGGCGGACCAGCGGTGCTGGATGGAGGGGAAGCCGGAGAAGAGGATGCGGAGGAGGACGGCGAAGGCGGCGGCTTTGGGGGCGGTGGACATGAGGCCGACGACGGGGGAGGGCGCGCCCTCGTAGACGTCGGGGGTCCACACGTGGAAGGGTGCGGCGGAGACCTTGAAGCCGAGGCCGATGAGGATCATGGCGATGGCCATGAGGGCGAGGCGGGGTGTTGCGGTGGCGGTGAGGCCGGCGGCGATGGCGGCGATGGAGGTCGAGCCGGTGGCTCCGAAGGCGAGGGCGATGCCGTAGAGGAAGAAGGCGGTGGCGAAGGAGCCGAGCAGGAAGTACTTGAGAGACGACTCGCTGCCGGTGGCCTGCCCCTTGCGGAAGCCGCACAGGATGTAGGTGGCGATGGACGAGATTTCGAGGCCGATGAAGACGACGAGGAGCTCGACGGCGGAGGTCATGAGCATCATGCCGACGGCGGCGAAGAGGGAGAGGGCGAAGTATTCGCCGGCGTGCGTGACCGCCGCAGCGGGCGAGTTTGCCGGAGATCCCGGGGTCGCCTTGCCGTGGAAGTAGTCGAGCGAACCGAGCAGGGTGACGAGGACGACGGCGGCGATGAGGATGTGGAAGAAGACGGAGAAGGCGTCGACCTGGATGGTTCCGGAGAAGGCGCGGGTGGTGCCGAAGTTGAGCTGGTACCAGCTGCCGAGGCCGGCGAGAACGGCGCCGGCGATGGCGAGCCAGCCGAGCGGCTTGCGGGAGACGCCGGGCTTGAGGACCGGTTCGGCGAGCATGATGAGGACGCCGACGAGGGTGAGGATGAGTTCAGGGAGGAGGGCGAGGACGTTGGGGGACATTAGTAGCGGGCTCCCGGGTTGGGCTGCGGAGCTTTTTTGCCGAGGGCGTCAGAGGCGAGGCTGGGGTCGACGAAGGAGCCGGGCGGCGGTGAGGCCGGGCTCCCTGCCGCGTTGAAGCCTTTGACGGGGGTCTGCGGCTGAGGGAGGGAGCGGGCGATGGCGGCTCCGGCGGGATCGATGGTCCGCATCCAGAGGGGGGAGGCGACGCCCATGAGGAGGAAGAGGGCCACGAGGGGCCAAAGGGTGAGGTGCTCGCGGGCGTCGAGGTCCGGGGCGTTGGGGACTTCGGAGGGGCGGAGGCCGGTATCGCCGTAGAAGACACGCTGGATCATGGAAAGCATGTAGGCGGCGCTAAAGATTACGCCAGTGGCGCCGATAACCGTCCAGAGGATGTGGTGGCTGAAGATGGCTTGCATGCCGCCGGAGAGGATGAGGAACTCGCCGACAAAGCCGTTGAGCATGGGCAGGCCGACCATGGCCAGGGTGGTAAGGACGAAGAAGGTGACCATCCAGGGGAGGGATGCGGCGAGGCCGCCGAACTCGCGCATGTCGTAGGCGCCGAAGCGCTCATGGAGGAAGCCGAGGAGGAGGAAGAGGGCGGCGCCGGCGAGGGACTCGTTGAGGATCTGGTAGATGGCTCCGTCGACGCCGGAGATGGTGAAGGTGAAGGCGCCGAAGACGATGAAGCCGAGGGCGGAGAGGGTGGCGTAGGCGGCGAGGCGCTTGAGGTCTTTCTGGACGAGGGCGAGGAGCGCTCCGAAGACGATGCCAATGGCTCCGAGCGCGAGCATGAGCGGGGCGATGCGGTGGGACTGCTCGGGGAAGAGGCCGAAGGAGAAGCGGAGGATGGAGTAGAGGCCGAGCTTGCCGGCAAGGACCATGACGACGGCGGTGGGGGCTTCGGCGATGGCGTCAGAGAGCCAGCCGTGGAGGGGGAAGACGGGGACCTTGACGGCGAAGGCGAAGAGGAAGGAGAGGGAGGCGAGCCAGAGGGCGGCGGAGTTGGAGGAGAGGGCGTGGGCGGCGGCGATCTGCTGGAGCTGCGGGAGGTCGAAGGTGCCGGCCTGGGCGTAGATCCAGAGGATGCCGACGAGCAGGATGGCGGAGGGAATGAAGGCGTAGAGGAAGTACTTGATAGCGGCGCGGCGGCGGTTTTCAGTGCGGCCGAAGGTGGCGATGAGGACCGTCATGGGGACGAGCGAGAGCTCCCAGAAGGCGTAGTAGAGGAAGAGGTCGAGGGCGAGGAAGACGCCGAGCATGGCGACCTGCTGGAGCAGGAAAAGGACGTAGAAGGTTTTGGCGCGGGTGCGGATGGACTCGACACGAAAGGAGGCGAGGACGCCGAGGGGGGCGAGAAAGCCAGTGAGGACGACGAGCCAGAGGGAGAGGCCGTCGACGCCGAGGTGGTAGCGGATGGCGGGGGAGGCGATCCAGGAGAGGTTCTCCTCGAACTGGTAACTGCCGCCGGCGTTTCCGAAGGTGTGCGCGGCGGTGGTGTTGAAGTAGGCGGGGAGGTGGAGGGTGCAGAGGAAGGTGAGGAGGGTGACGGCGAGGGCGACGCTTTGCTGGAGGCGGGCGCGGTCGGGGAGGAACGCGAGGAGGAGGGCGCCAACGAGCGGGACGAGGAGGATGAGGGTGAGGATGGCGTGGTCTAGGTTCATCGTGGTGTGTGCATTGTGCGTGACTCTGTGGGGATGCCGGAGAGGCGGGACCTCCGCCTGCGGCGAAGGTTGACAACTCCGGGCGAGGTTAGCCGAACCAGATGGTTCGGCCGAAGATCATGACGGCGAGGACGGCGGCGGCTCCGAGGGCGAGCCAGCCGGCGTAGGAGCGGATGTTTCCGGACTGGATGCGGCGGGTGAGGTCGCCGAGGCCGCGGGTGGCGGCGGCTCCGGTGGCGGGACCGCCGGCGACGATGAGGCGATCGACGAGGCCGTAGAGGAGGATGCGGGTGACGGCGAGGAGGGGGGTGACGAGGACGTTGCGGTAGAGCTCGTCGATGTAGAACTTGTGGTCGACGAGGGAGTAGATGGGCTGGAAGCGGCGGGCGAGGCCGGCGGCGGTGCCGGGCTTGCGGTAGTAGAAGAGCCAGGCGAAGGCGAGGCCGAGGAGAGCGACGAGGACGGAGATGGCGGCGAGGGTGAGCTCGAGGGAGTGGGAAACCTGGTCGGCGTTGAGGGGGGCCGCAGGGAGATCGGCGGTGGAGGCGAAGACGGGGTCGAGGAAGTGCTGGAAGTGGTTGGAGCCGCCGAGGGCCGCGGGGACGCCGATCCAGCCGCCGGCGACGGAGAGGATGGCGAGGAGGGCGAGGGGGAGGAGCATGGTCCAGGGGGACTCGTGGATGCTGTGGGCGTGGGATGCCTGGCCGGAGTCGTGCTCGGCTGCGGCGGCCTGGTCGTGAGTGGCGTTTGTGGCGTTATGGTTGGGCAGGGGGTGGGAGCTTTGGCCGTGAGCGAGGGCGTGCTCGTCGAAGTGTTGGGCTCCGAAGAAGGTTTTGAACCAGAGGCGGAACATGTAGAAGGAGGTGAGGCCGGCGGTGAGGAGGCCGACGAGACAGAGGAGTTTGCCGATGGGGTTGGGGCTGGCGAAGGTCTGGTAGAGGATCTCGTCTTTCGAGAAGAAGCCGGCGAGGGGCGGGATGCCGGCGATGGCGAAGACGCCCATGGTCATGGTCCAGAAGGTGACGGGGATGCGGCGGCGGAGCCCGCCCATGACGCGCATATCCTGTTCGCCAGAGAGCGCGTGGATGACGGATCCGGCGGCGAGGAAGAGAAGGGCCTTGAAGAAGGCGTGGGTGAGGAGGTGGAAGATGGCGGCGGAGTAGGCGGCGACACCGCAGGCGAGGAACATGTAACCGAGTTGGGATACTGTGGAGTAGGCGAGGACGCGCTTGATGTCGTGCTGGACCATTCCGATACAGGCGGCGACGATGGCGGTGAGCGCGCCGATGATGGCGATGACGCCGAGGGCGAAGGGGGAGCGATCGAAGAGGACGTGGGCGCGGGCGACCATGTAGATGCCCGCCGTCACCATAGTCGCCGCGTGGATGAGGGCGGAGACAGGGGTGGGGCCTTCCATGGCGTCGGGGAGCCAGACGTAGAGGGGGATCTGGGCGGACTTGCCGGTGGCTCCGAGGACGAGGAGGAGGGCGATGGCGGTGAGGAAGCCGCCGTGCGGCTCGGCGCCCATTTGGGGGTGCTGGGTGATGGCGCGGAAGATGTCGGCGAAGTTGAGGGTGCCGAAGTGGGCGATGAGGAGGACCATGGCGAGGAGGAAGCCGAAGTCGCCGATGCGGTTGACGACGAAGGCTTTTTTGCCGGCGTTAGCGGCGGAGTCGCGCTTGAAGTAGAAGCCTATGAGGAGGTAGGAGGCGAGGCCGACGCCCTCCCAGCCGACGAAGAGGAGGAGGAAGTTGGAGGAGAGGACGAGGACGAGCATGAAAAACATGAAGAGGTTAAGGTAGCTGAAGAAGCGCCAGTAACCGTCCTCGTGCGCCATGTAGCCGGCGGAGTAGAGGTGGATGAGGAAGCCAACGCCGGTGACGATGGCGAGCATGATGAGGGTGAGGTGGTCGACGGCGAAAGCGAAGTTGATTTGGAAGCCGGATATCTGGATCCAGGGGCGGCTGATGGTCTCGAGGACGCCGATGTTGCCCGCGAGCATGGTGGACCAGAGCCAGGCGACGAGGAGGGCGGGGATGGCGGTGAAGAGCAGGGCGATGGCGGTGACGGCGGGGCGGGCGAGCCTGCGGCCCACGGTTCCGTTAAGGAGGAAGCCGAGGAAGGGAAGGAGCGGGATGAGCCAGAGGAAGGCGGCGGGCATTAGCGGGTCTCGAAAGCTTTCGGCTGCGGGCTCAGAGCTTCATCAGATTGATCTGGTCGACGTTGAGGGTTTGGCGGGTGCGGAAGATGGCGATGATGATGGCGAGGCCGACGGCGGCCTCGGCGGCGGCGACGACCATGACGAAGAAGACGAAGATCTGTCCCTGGATCTGGTGCCACATGTGGGCGAAGGCGACGAAGGTGAGATTGACGGCGTTGAGCATGAGCTCGATGGACATGAAGACGGTGATGATGTTGCGCTTGATGAGGAAGGCGGCGACGCCGGTGGAGAAGAGGATGGCGGCGAGGATGAGGTACCAGGCGATGGGGACGGAGGTCGTCATGGTTCTTTCCGGGCGAGCACGACGGCTCCGAGGATGGCGACGAGGATGAGGATGCTGGTGACCTCGAAGGGAAGGAGGAGGCGGGTGAAGAGGACGGTCGAGATCTCGGAGATGTTGGAGACGGCTCCGGTGAGGTAGCCGCCGATCTCGGAGGAGCCGAAGGCGCGGCGCTCGGAGAGGAAGACAAAGGAGAGCAGGCAGAAGATGGCGGCGGCCCCGGGGAAGCCGGCGAGGTAGGCGGCGCGGCTGCCGGTGGTGCGCTCTTCTTCGCCGGCGTTGAGGAGCATGATGACGAAGACGAAGAGGACCATGATGGCGCCGGAGTAGACGATGACCTGCGCGGCGGCGAGGAACTCGGCACCGAGCGACCAGTAGAGGACGGCGAGCGACATCATGACGACGACGAGCGAGAGGGCGCTGTTGATGGGGTGTCGCTGGAGCAGGAGATTGATGGCTGCAGCGACGGCGAGCGCGCCGAAGATGATGAAGAGGGCAAGTTGCATGAGCTCGGGGGCGGACCTCGGGGCGTGCGGGCTAAAAGGGTGATGGCTTCGTGGTTGATTGTAATGCAAGGGTGGTGGTTTGATGCCGCAGCATACCTCTGTCTGTCGGGTTGGCACGGAGCTACAGGATAACCCGGCCCCCAGCGACTCCTCTGAAGAGACGGGCCTTTGCCGCAGGTTCAAACGGTCGAGGTAGCTTCTTCGCCTGGACGTGAGCTACAGATTTGATCACAAGGCGATAGAGGGCGAAGGGTCGAGGATGGCCCCCCCCGAACACGCCTAAAAAGCAGGATAGCGGGACCGATGCAGGACAAGGCGGGCTGATCGAAGCATCTTTCGCTGCGGAGGTGCGTGGGGGCATACTGTTGGAGAGAGGGAAGAGGCCTATGGCGACTGCATCCGCTGTACCGAAGCTGATCTCACTCGAGGAGTACCTGGCGTCCAGCTATGAGCCGGATCTGGAGTTCGTGGATGGGGTGCTCGAGGAGAAGAACATGGGGGATTGGGATCACAGCTTTCTGCAGGCGGTGATCACGGCCTGGTTTGTGAACCATCGCGATGAGTGGAAGATCGACGTGCTGACGGAATATCGGACGCGGACGTCGAAGACGCGGGTGCGGCTGCCAGATATTTGCGTGGTGCGACGGGGGGAGCCGGTGGAGCGGGTGCGGGTAACAGCTCCGATGTTGTGTCTGGAGATCCTTTCGCCGGAGGATCGTCCTGGGCGAGTGATGAAGCGGTTGGACGATTTTGTCGCGATGGGCGCGGAGAATCTTTGGATTCTGGATCCGGGTGATCGGTCGGCGGCCACGTATACGGAGGATGGAATGAAGCCGGTGCGGGGGGCGCGGCTCGAGATTGCCGGGACGGCGGTTTATCTGGATGTGGGGGAGATGTTTGGGAAGTTGGATGGGCGGTAGTCGGGTAGTCGGGAATTTGGGAAGATCGGCAGAGTATGAGGTTTGTGGGTTGTTGAAGGTTGCTGGGCAGCACCCATATGGGGTGACGTGTCACCTTACTTCCGGTGCAACCACCTAGCACCATGCTCGTGCGCCGGGACTTCGTTTAGGGCCTCCGCCTGATGGACTGACGGCGAGAAGAGCGGATTGTGTTCGCCCGAGATGCATGTTCCTGTCGGGTTCGGCCAGGGCTACGTCGGACCATACCTTGAAAAGAATGCTTGAAGGCTGGCGTGGTCATAGGTCTCGCCGTGATCAGGGTGCTGCTCGAAGACGCTGGTGTCCTCCGCTACTACGAGTTGGCCAGTGGGGGAAAGGACATAGAGTGCCGGATACCCGTGTGCCTGGGGGTATCTGCTCAGCAGAGGCTTGTTCTCGTTGTCGGAGCTCCAGTTCACATGCAGGAGGACATAGTTGCGCGCGAGGAGATCCTGAAGGGCTACGTCGGATCGGAGTGTGTGATCGAGGACGATGCAGGATGGGCACCAGTTCCCGCCCACATCCATGAGGATGTTTTTGTGCTGCGTCCGGGCTTGCTGCTCGGCGGTCTGGAGGTCCTTGAGCGCATCGCGTGACGGATCGAAGATTCGATGGGCGACGTCGCCGTGGAAGCGGGAGTCCGCGGTGGATCGTCGCGCGGCGTAGCGAAGTCCCAGACCGATGGTGGCGACGGTGACCGCAGCGATCAGGATCAGCCGGTTTCGTCGGGTCACCGAGGCGCTCCGTTCTTCGACAGATTTCGCTTCGGTGGGAATACCGGGTTGATGTGCTCCCTCAGGCTCGGAGGGCGAGGATGAGGGAGGTGACGACGATGTTGGCCATGGCGATGGGGAGGAGGAACTTCCAGCCGAAGCTCATGAGCTGGTCGTAGCGGAAGCGGGGGACGGTGGCGCGGATCCAGATGTACAGGAAGAGGAAGAAGAAGACCTTGGCGACGAACCAGAAGATGGGGAGGATGGCCTGGAGGAGCGGGGGTCCGAAGGCGGGGAGGAGGTGGCCGAAGGGGCTGGAGGCTCCGCCGAGGAAGAGGAGGGTGGCGACGCAGGCGACGGTGAGCATGTTGGCGTACTCGGCCATGAAGAACATGGCGAACTTCATGGAGGAGTACTCGGTGTGGTAGCCGGCGGTGAGCTCGGACTCGGCTTCGGGGAGGTCGAAGGGGGAGCGGTTGGTTTCGGCGTAGGCGGAGAGCAGGTAGATAAGGAAGGCGACGATCTGGAGGCCGCCGAAGACGTTCCAGGAGAGCATGCCGTGGGCGGACTGGGAGCCGACAATGTCGCGGAGGCGGAGGGAGCCGGCGCGCAGGACGACGCCGACGAGCGACAGGCCGAGGGCGAGCTCGTAGGAGATCATCTGCGAGGTGGCGCGGAGCGAGCCGAGGAGGGCGTACTTGTTGTTTGAGGACCAGCCGGAGAGGGCGATGCCGTAGACGCCGATGGAGGTGATGCCGAGGATGACAAGGAGGCCGATGTTGATGTCGGCGATGTCGAAGAGGTCGACGCCCTTGACCTGGAAGATGGGGCCGAAGGGGACGACGGAGATGGAGATGAGGGCGCAGGCGAGCGCGATGACGGGGGCGGCGATGAAGAGCGGACGCTCGGCGAGGATGGGGGTGAGGTCTTCCTTGAGGAAGAGCTTGATGCCGTCGGCTAGGGGCTGGAGGAGGCCGAAGGGGCCGGTGCGCGAGGGTCCCCAGCGATTCTGCATGCGGCCGAGGACCTTGCGCTCGAGCAGGACGGTGTAGGCGACGGTGGTGAGGGTGATGACGAGGACGACGGCGATCTTGAGGATCGTGATGAGGAGGAAGGTGAGGAATGGGGTGTGTGTGGGCATTTTGTTTGTTTTACTTTTCCGAGTTCGAAATCATGCGCTGAGAGCCCACTCCATTAGATCTTCTGACATTTGACAGCAGTACCGTAAGCCACAACGCTCTTCTCCAGATCTCTGGCACCTATCTCATACCTTACAGCGACGATTGCATTTGCGCCTCGATCTGAGGCCGCCTGCTCCATCTGCCGTTTCGCATCCGAAAGCATATTGCTTAGTTCTCCACCTTGAACAACGCCAATACCGCCTATAGACATCGATTTGAAAGACCTCTCTACTATTCCTTCAACGGTCCCCAGTGTAGTTGTGATCTCGAAGCCTGGGATGCTTTCGGTGGTCGTCACCATACTTCGAGGAATTTCCAAAACATCTCTCGTCAATCCAAGCATCAATTCGCTTCCTGAGTACTAGCGGACATCAATCTGCGGCTGTCTGGTTGAGTTCGGAGGCTTGGCGGCTTTGGAAGTTCTGAATGTCGTTGAGCATGGGGGAGTAGCGGCCGAGGGTTCCGGAGGTGAAGAGGCTGTCGTTAGCGGGGAGGACGAGGTCGCGGCGGGCGGGCTCGATCTGGACGAGGGCTTCCGCGGGTGCGGGGGTGAGGTGCTGGTCGTTGTTGGAGAGGAGTTGGAGGCGGAGGAGGTTGCCGTAGCCGGGGACGACGCGCTGGATCTCGTCGAGGATGGACATGGGGTCGAAGGGGCTGAGGCGCGGCTCGAGGTTGTTGGCGGTGAGCCAGACGGCGTGGCGGTCGGCCTCGCCGGACTGGGCGCCGCGGGTCTGGCCCATGTCGGCGCGGAGGCGGCTGCCGAAGGGGACGAGCGCGCGCATGTTTGCGCCCATCTTGTCGGCGATGCGGACGATCATCTCGAAGTCGGTGCGGGCGCCGGCGCGGTCGCCGGCCTTGTTGACGCGCTGGAGGTCACCGTAGGAGTTGGTGACGGAGCCGGACTTCTCGTAGAGGTTGGCGGCGGGGAGGATGACGTCGGCGAGGGCGGCCGTCTCGGTGAGGAACATGTCCTGAACGACGACGAAGGTGTTTTTGAGGGAGGCGGGATCGACGCCGAAGCGCGAGACGGGGTTGGCGCCGACGACGTAGAGGGCGGAGAGGTTCCCGGCCGCGGCGGCGTCGAAGATCTGGAGCATGTCGAGGCCGGGCTGGGTGGGGACGTTGAACTCGGCGTGCGGTCCGGGGTGGGTGACGGGCGTGTAGCCGGGGAGGAGGTCGGGGAGGAGGCCCATGTCGGCGGCGCCGCGGGAGTTGACGTAGTCGGCGAGCAGGGCGAACTTGCGATTCGGCATGGTGAGGCCGAAGTCGAGGAGGCGCTTGAGGTCTCCGCCGCGAAGCTCGGACCCGATGAGGACGAGGAGTTCGGGCTCGGCGCGAAGGGCTTCGCGGAAGGTGTGGAGGTGGTTGGCGTCGGCGCCGGGCTGTGCGAGGGACTCGGCGGCGGCGTCGTCGCCGGCGATGAAGCTGGCGAGGGCGCTGTAGTTGAAGGGAGCGACGTGCACGAACGACTTGGCGCGGCGGCGGAGCTTGATCTCTTCGGAGTTGGCGATGTAGAGGCGGGCGCTGTTGAGGCGGACGCCGGAGCGGAGGTTCCAGGCGGTGAGGGGGTTCTGGTTGGAGGGGTCGCCGCCGATGAGGAGGATGGCGGGGGCGGTCTGGATGTCGCGCTGGGAGGCGGTGCGATCCCCGCCGGCGTTGGGATGACCGGCAAGGGCGGCGTTGAAGGTGGCGTAGTCGGCGGTGCGGTGGTGGTCGATATTGTTGGTGCCGAGGACGGTGCGGGCGAACTTCTGGAGGAGGTAGGCCTCCTCGTTGGTGATGCGGTTGGAGCCGACGACGCCGATGGTCTGGCCGCCGCGGGTGTCGCGGAGCTCGCGGAAGCGCTTGCCGACGAGGGTGAGCGCTTCTTCCCAGGAGACGGGCTTGTGGGCGCCGTCGGACTGGCGGACGAGCGGCGTGGTGATGCGGTCCTCGTTGTTGGCGAAGTCGAATGCGTAACGACCTTTGTTACAGAGGAAGTCGCCGTTGATGCCGGACTTGTCGCGGTTGTCGCCGCGGACGATTTCGGAGCCGTCCGTGGTGGAGCGGACGCCGAGGGTGGTCTTGCAACCGTCGCCGCAATGGGTGCAGATCGTGGCGACGTGGTTCATCTCCCACGGGCGGGTCTTGTAGCGGTAGGTGCCGGAGGTGAGGGCGCCGACGGGGCAGGCGTCGATGCACATGCCGCACTGCTCGCAGTCGACGTGGGCGAGGGCGTCGGGGGACTGGGCGGCGGGGATGTTGGGGGCGATGACGGAGGCGGCGCCGCGGTTCTGGATGCCGAGCGCGAAGACGTCCATGCCTTCGCCGCACATGCGGACGCAGCGGTAGCAGAGGATGCAGCGGGGCCGGTCGAAGTAGACGACGGGGGACCACTTCTGCTCTTCGCGGTGGTTCTTGGGCTCGGCGTAGAAGCTGTCGGCGGCGCCGTACTTGAAGGTCATGTCCTGGAGCTCGCACTCGCCGCCGGCGTCGCAGACGGGGCAGTCGAGGGGGTGGTTGCCGAGCAGGAGCTGGAGGGTGGCCTTTCGGGCCTGCGCGATGTCGGGGGTCTCGGTAAAGATGACCATGCCCTCGGCGACCGGGGTGGTGCAGGCGGTCTGGAGCTTGGGCATCTTTTCGATGCGGACGACGCACATGCGGCAGGCCGCCTGGAGGGAGAGTCCGGGGTAGTAGCAGAAGGCGGGGATCTCGACGCCGGAGCTCTTGCAGGCTTCGATGAGCAGGGTGCCGGCGGGGGCGGTGATCTTGTTGCCGTCTACGGTGAAGGTTACGTCTGGCATTTCAAATCCTCCGGCGGCGCGATGTTGCGCTGAGTCCGTTGCGAGCTTAGTGCTGATGTGCCTTTTGCAACAGGATCTCCTGATCCGCGCTGCAGTGATGGGTATCCTGCCAGCGCCAGATGCCGATTGCCACGACGATGACGATCAGGAGGATGACGAGGTAGAGGGCGATACGTGGGTTAATGTGCGGCTCCGACGAGCTCCTGCTCGGTAATGAGCGGGGTGCCGGCGCGGTTGCCGTCGATGTAGTCTTCGAATTCATTGCGGAATTTTTTGACGAAGGCGATGGTGGGCATGGCGGCGGCGTCGCCGAGGGGGCAGAAGGTGCGGCCCATCATGTTTTCGGCGAGGTACTGGACGTTGTCGACGTCCTTGCGATTGCCGCCGCCGGCGTAGACGCGGGTGAGGGTTTTTTTGATCCAGTCTGTCCCTTCGCGGCAGGGGATGCACCAGCCGCAGGACTCGTGCTGGTAGAACTTGATGACGCGGAGGGCGAACTCGACCATGGAGACGGTCTCGTCGAGGACGACGATGCCGCCCGAGCCGAGCATGGTTCCGGCCTTGGCCATCTGGTCGAAGTCGAGGCCGACGTCAATCTCATCGGCGGTGAGGATGGGACAGGAGGAGCCGCCGGGGACGACGGCCTTGAGCTGTTTGCCGCCCTTGATGCCGCCGGCGACCTCGTAGATGGCTTTGCGGAGGGAGTAGCCCATGGGGAGCTCGTAGACGCCGGGGCGCTCGACGTGGCCGGAGATGCCGAAGAGGCGGGTGCCGCCGTTTTTTTCGGAGCCGAGTTTGGCGTAGGCCTCGCCGCCCATGAGCAGGATGTGGGGGGCGGCGGCGATGGTTTCGGCGTTGTTGATGACGGTGGGGCCGCCGTAGAGGCCGACGACGGCGGGGAAGGGCGGCTTGATGCGGGGGATGCCGCGCTTGCCTTCGAGCGACTCCATAAGGGCGGACTCTTCGCCTACCTCATAGGCGCCGGCGCCGGTCTGGGTGACGATGTCGAAGTCGACGCCCTCGCGGCCGAAGATGTTCTTGCCGAGGAAGCCTTTGGCGTAGGCGTCGGCGACGGCCTTCTCGACGATCTTGAGGAGGTAGCGGTACTCGCCGCGGAGATAGATGAAGCCCATCTTGGAGCCGATGGCGAGGCCGGCGATGATGGTGCCTTCGATGACGGCGTGCGGGTCGTGGAGAAAGATGACGTGATCCTTGCAGGTTCCGGGCTCGGACTCGTCGCCGTTGACGAGGACGTACTTCGGCTTTTCGGACTGCTTGGGGACGAAGGACCACTTCATGCCGGTAGGAAAGCCGGCTCCGCCGCGGCCGCGGAGGCCGGAGGCTTTCATGGTGTTGATGATCCAGTTGGGCATCTCGGGGCCCTGATCGAGGGCTTGCTGAACGGCCTTGTAGCCGTCGAGCTCGAGGTATTTGTCGATGTTGGCGGCGCCCTGGCCGAAGCGGCGCTTGAGGACGATGGATTCGTCGGGGTGGGAGACGAGGGTTGGCATGGCTATCGGACATCCTTTCCCTGACCGGCGCGGTATTGGGCGAGGAGGTCGTCCACCTTGGCGGAGGTGAGGTCGTCGTAGAACTCGTAGTTGATCTGGATGGCGGGGGCCCAGCAGCAGGCTCCGATGCACTCGACCTCTTCGAGCGAGAAGAGACCGTCTTTGGTTACCTGTTTGTGGCCGATGCCGAGCCTGGCTTTGCAGTGGTCGAGGATCTCGTAGCCGCCGCGGAGCATGCAGGAGATGTTGGTGCAGACCTGGACGTTGTACTTGCCGGCGGGCTCGGTGCGGAGCATGGAGTAGTAGGAGAGGACGTTGCGGACGTCGAGCTCGAAGATGCCGATGCGGGCGGCGATCTCGTGGACGACGGGCTCGGAGATATAGCCGATCTCATCCTGCGCGTAGAGCAGCATGGGGACGAGGGCGGAGCGCTTGATGGGGTAGAGGGTGACGAGGTGGTCGAAGCGGGCGGCGAGTTCGGGCGAGAAGATGGTGTTGGCGATTGCAGCCATGGTGACAGAGTATCGCAGTGGCGGGGATTGTTGAGAGGTTGTGTTGGTGAGGCGGCAAACGGAGGCTGCTTGGTTGGAGGCAACGGCAGAGGCCACGACAACGGTAGAGATCACGGCAACGGCGGAGGGCACGGCAACGGCAGAGGGCACGATGACGGCAGAGGCGTTGGGTTACGGGGACATGATTTCGCGGGCGAGGCGTTCGGCGAGGAGGTCCATCTCTTCGCGGGCGCCGTTGAGGGTGACGGTGCCGTCTTCTTCGAGGGTGAAGGTTTGGGACTCGTCGGGGTGGTGGCTGGAGGTGAGGGAGGTGGGAGTGAAGCGGAGCCAGCGGGTGTCGACGCGAAGGAGGATTTCGGTGGGGCCGACTTCGACGACGGCGTGGTGGATGGAGTTGAGGCCGTGGGCTCCGGTGTAGGAGCGGAGGAGGGAGGCCCAGGAGGTCCAGAGTTCGGTGTGGAGTTGGGGGTTCAGCCGACTACCTCAGGGGCTAAAGCCCCTTGCCTCGGACGCGGTTGCGGCACGGCTGAAGCCGTGCCCTTAAGCAGGACTAGCTGCGGCACGGCTGAAGACGTGGCCTTAAGCAGGACTACTTGCGGCACGGCTGAAGCCGTGCCCTTAAGCAGGACTAATGGATCGAGAGGAACACGATCACGTCCGTACAGGTCTGTTTCAGTGCTGCGACTTACGGTGGAGAAAGGATGACGGATGAGACGCTGGACGACTGTCATTTCATACGAGCCGGTTGCTTTGACGAGCCAAGCACAATTGAGACCGTCAGTCGGACTGTAGTAACCGATTCGGTAGGGTGTTGTACCGAACTCTGCTGCGATCTCGTGATTGGCAGTAATTACTGAGAGTGGGGGAACGACCTCGCCTCCGTACAGCTTCGCCTGCAACTGTGCAAGAGCAGACGGAGTATTACGGTGTGGCATCCGTTTCACCGGTCGATCTCGCCGAGGACGATGTCGATGGAGCCGATCACGGCGACGACGTCGGCGAGTTGGCGGCCTTTGCACATGGTCTCGAGGGCCTGGAGGGTGGCGTAGCTGGGATTGCGCATGTGAACACGGTAGGGTTTGGAGGTGCCGTCCGAGACGACGTAGTAGCCCATCTCGCCGCGGGGAGATTCGACGGCCTGGAAGACCTCTCCGGCGGGGACGGCGAAGCCCTCGGTGACGAGTTTAAAGTGGACGATGAGGGACTCCATCTGGGTCTTCATCTGTTCGCGGGAGGGGAGGAGGATCTTGGGGGCGTCGGCGACGATGGGGGCACCGTGGAGGGTGTTAAGGAGGTCGAGGGCCTGCTGGGCGATCTTGAGGGACTCGCGCATCTCCTGCATGCGGACGGTGTAGCGGGCCCAGACGTCGCCGCGGTCGGAGACGGGGACGGCGAACTGGAAGCGCTCGTAGCCGGAGTAGGGCATGTCGCGGCGGAGGTCCCAGTCGACGCCAGAGGCGCGGAGGGGTGGGCCGGTGACGCCGAGGGCGATGGCGTCCGCTGCCGACAGGTAGCCGACCTCTTTGAGGCGGCCCATCCAGATGGGGTTGCCGGTGAGGAGGTTTTCGTACTCGTCGATCTTGGACGGCATCATGTGGATGAAGTTCTGGACCTGCTTGTAGAAGTCCATGGGGGGCTCGAGGGAGACGCCGCCGATGCGGAAGTAGGAGGTCATCATGCGCTGCCCGGAGACGTTTTCGAAGATGCGCATGGTTTCTTCGCGCTCGCGCCAGCAGTAGAGGAACATGCTCATGGCGCCGACGTCGAGGGCGTGGGTGCCGAGCCAGACGAGGTGGCTCTGGATGCGGGTGATCTCGTTGAGGAGGACGCGGAGGACCTGCGCGCGCTCGGGGATGTCGAGGCCGAGGAGCTTTTCGACGGCGAGGCAGTAGCAGAGGTTGTTGGTCATCGGACTGAGGTAGTCGATGCGGTCGGTGAGGGGGACGACCTGCTGGTAGAACTTGGCCTCGCAAGTCTTTTCGATGCCGGTGTGGAGGTAGCCGATGTCGGGGGCGCAGGAGACGACGGACTCGCCATCGATCTCGAGGACGAGGCGGAGGACGCCGTGGGTGGAGGGGTGCTGCGGGCCCATGTTGAGGACCATGGTCTGGTCGGAGACGGGGTCGTTGCCGTTGTGGTCGCGGCGGGCGTCGGCGACGACGTCTTCGACGTCAGGAACGAGCATATCGGGAGCGGCGAGAGGTGCCATGGGTGACCTGCCTTGTGGGGTAGTAGCGGCTGGCGCGGATGCCGGCTAGCGGTAGCCTTCGACGGGGTAGTCCTTGCGCAGCGGGTAGCCTTCCCAGTCGAGGGGCATCATGATGCGGGTGAGCTTGGGGTGTCCGGAGAAGTGCACGCCGAAGAGGTCGAAGATCTCGCGCTCGTAGAAGTTGGCGGAGGGCCAGACGGAGGTGATGGACTGGAGGGCTAGGTCGTCGCCGCTGAGGAGGACAGCGAGACGGACGCGGGACTTCAGGGCGTGCGAGAGGATGTGGTAGGTGATCTGGATGCGCGGCTCGGACGGGTACCAGTCGACGGCGGTGACGTCTTCGAGGAAGTTGTAGCCGGCGGCCTGAACGGCCTTGCATGCGGGGATGATGTCTTCGCGCGCGACCGTGAGGGTGAGTTCGTTGCGATCGAATTTGGCGTTGGTTGCGAGGGCGCCGAGGGCCGCGACGGCGGGGATGTCGGGGTGAGCTTGGCGGACGGCTTCAAGGCCGCAGAGGGCGGTGGCGGGATCGTACATGCTAGAGGTCTCCGGTGTCGTTTGCCCAGCTGAGGATGCCCTTTTTCCAGACGTAGAAGAGGCCGACGGCGACGAAGCCGAGATAAACGAGCATCTCCCAGAAGCCGAAGAGACGGGATCCGGTGATGCCGGGCAGGCGGCGGAAGATGACGGCCCAGGGAAGCATGAAGACGGCTTCGACGTCGAAGAGGATGAAGAGCATGGCAACCATATAGAAGCGGACGGAGAAGCGGCCGCGGGCGTCGCCGACGGGGTCCATGCCGCACTCGTAGGCGCCGCCTTTGGTGCGGGAGTTTTTGTGCTTACCGATGAAGAACGAGGCGCCGACCATGCCGCCCGCGACGCCGAGCGCGACCAGGACCTGCAGGACGAGGGGGACGTAGTTCCAGATGTAGGGGTACGTTTGCATTGCCAGTTTCGAGACTATGAGTGGGGGTGGCGAGTGTCAAGGAAACTGGCGGCCTAGACGGGCGAGGGAAGGGTGACGTGCGTACGGGGCTGAGACGGGAGCTGGGAGTTGCGTGTGGTGAATCAAAGGAGGGTTCGGTACCAGGCGATGAGGCGGTCGCCGGTGATGGCGGCGAGGAGGCCTCCGGTGGCGAGGAAGCTGCCGAAGGGGAGGCGGGTGAGGGTATTGGCGCGCCGGCGGGCGAGCAGGGTGAGGGCGTAGGCGGTGGCGAGCAGGAGGCCGAGGAAGAGGGCCAGGAGGGCGGGCCAGAGGCCGAGGAAGGCGGCGATGAGGGCGAGGAGCTTGACGTCTCCAAGGCCCATGCCCTCGCGATGGCGGAGGGTTCGGTAGAGCCAGCGGATGACGAGGAGGATGGCGGCGGCGGCGAGGACGGAGAGGAGCCAACGGCCGAGGACGGCCTCGGGGCCGGTGAGCATGAGGTTGCCGCGATCGATGACGGCGCCGGGGCTCGAGAGCGGGTTGCGGCGATGGAGGTGGATCTCGAACTGCTTGGGGTCGAGGAAGATGGCCTGGGCGGAGGTGAGGAGGAAGGAGAGGAGGATGCCGGGGAGGGTGAGGGCGTCGGGGAGGGTTTGGGTTTGCCAGTCGATGACGATGAGGGCGAGGAGGAGGAGGCCGAGGATGGCGAGGGAGGTGGTCTGCAGGGCAGCCAGCGCGGTGGAGGGTGGGAGGCCGAGATCGATGTTGCGGGCAAAGTCGAGGAAGAGCCTGAGCCGTGTGGCGAGTAGGAGGAACCAGAGGCCGGCGGCGAGCTCGACGGCGGGGTAGCGCCACGAGATGGGTGCCGTGCAGGTGCGGCAGCGGGCGCGGAGGAGGATCCAGCTGAGGACGGGGATGTTGTCGTACGGGCGGATGGGGGTGTGGCAGCGGGGGCAGTGGGAGCGGGGGGTGGCGATGCTTTCGTGGCGGGGCAGGCGGGAGATGAGTACGTTGAGAAAGCTGCCGAAGAGCAGGCCCAGGAGGAAGGCTGGGAGTTCGAGGGCTAACGGCGACAGCATGAGAGAAGTATAGGGCGGTGAGGGTGGCGGTCGGGTAGAGAAGCAGATCCTCCGCTGCGCGAAGGATGACAATGAATTGTGTGCCGACCTGTGGGCAGGGCGACGATGGAGTAGGGAGAGAAAGGTTGAGTTAGAAGTCGACGTGCATGCGGACGGACTCGACGAGGACGGGGCCGCGGTCCTGGTTGTAGCCTGGGTGTTCGATGAACTGGGCGTCGAGGGCGTAGTAGAGGCCGCGCCAGGTGTGGAGGGTGTAGTAGCTTTCAAGGATATCTTCGCGGGCGTAGTGGAGGCGGCCGTCTCCGATGAGGAAGCCGAGTCCACCGAGGGCGAGGTAGCGCTGGTGGTCGCGCTTGATGGCGTTGGAAATGAAGGCGACGCCGAGCTTGTCGTTGGGGCGTGACCAGCGATTGCCGGCGAGGTCGGCGCCGAGCTCAAAGGTCTGATCGACCTCAGTGTAGGCGAAGCTTTCGTGCTGGCCCTCGTTCCAGCCGAAGCGGCCGAAGGCATTGAGGTCGGGGGTGAGCTGCTGCTCGAAGTTAAGGGCGAAGCCGTACTTGACAGTGGTCTGCCGCGGATGCGCGGTGATGACGGGTGTGGGGGTGGCGCTGAGGAGGAAGTTTCTGTTGGCGGTGCGGTAGACGCCCATGTTGGCGTGGTTGACGTAGCTGAGGAGGCGAAGGGCGCCCTTGCGCCCGGCGGGAAGAAGGCTGCCGAGGAGGGGGTGGTCGAGCTCGAACTCGAAGTTCTGGCCGCTGGCGCGGCGAAGATTCCACTCGAGATTGACGCCGTTGGCCACCGTGGGCATGAGGGCGAGGGCGTAGCGGGCGGACCAGATGCGATCGTGGTAGTCGGCAAGGGCGGCGTAGGTGTAGCCACGGGTATCGGCGGCGTAGTCCCATGCGCCGTTGTTGTCGGTTGTCCAGTTCATGAACTGGAGGTGGGAGTCGGAGCCGCTGGAGTTGAGGTCGAGGAAGTCCGGGAGGCTCATCCTGCCGATGTGGAGGTCGAAGCGCCGCTCGGGCGCTTTGGTGGCGAGCGAGAACTGGGTTCGGTCGACCTCGACCTGCTTCGACGTGAAACCAATGGTTTGGTGCAGCTGGACGCGGGCGATGTAGGGCTTGGAGCCGAGGTTGGGGTTGCGGACGACGTCGAGGTTGGTGAAGCCGGCGAGGCCGAGGGCCTGGGAGATGCCGCGGCCGCCGGAGGATTCGATGTCGAGAATGAAGTCGGTGTTGGTGCGGGGAGTGTGAATGAGCTGTGCGCCGAGGTAGAGGGTGCCGAGGAGAGAGGTTTTGTACTCGCCGCGGCCCTGGAGGGAGTTGAGACCCTCGTACGGGGAATGAAACGGCGCGTGGGCCTGGAAGATGATGTTGGCCTGGCCGGAGATGATGTAGCGCGCGGATGCTGGGTGGGGAAAGACGGTGGGCGCGGACGAGGAGACGGCGGGGGCATCGACGAGGGGAGAGTCGCTCTTGGTGACGGCGACCGGGGAGTTGGCGGGGGGGACGGCACCCGAGTGCTGTGACCACGCGGAGGCAGTTACAAGGGAGGCTGCGGCGAGGCAGAGGAGAGAAGACCTGAAGGTCGAGGTGGGCATCGGGACGAGGTTGAGTTTACATGCTGATGATTGGGACCAGGTTGAGGGCTGGGCGGGGTCCTGCCCAGGGCCGATTGCTCTCGGGCTGCCTGATCTTGTTGACCTGGGGAAGCTGCGACGCGGGTTGCATTTGAACGCATGAACAGCGGCGAATCGCCCGGCAGTTTGGCGTCGCGAAGCCACTTGATTTCGACCTGAGTGAGATGTATTGTTGCCTTACACGGGAAAGGAGGATGGTCCAGCCTATGAAATCTGATTGCCATAGTTGCACTAACACAGTACGTGAGGTGACTGAGGCTTAGGGCGTTCTGCTCTAGACCTGGTGGTTTCAAACTGCAGCACATCCACCGAGGCCCATCCATGAGAGGATGCCCTCAGGTCAATCTCAACAGATCACCGCCAGGCGGCTCGTTGCTCAATTTTGAGTGCGGGCCGTTTGCGTTTTAGGGCGTAGGGTGTGTGAAGCTGGCTTGGTTCCAGTGAGGTGAAGGCGATGAATCCTTTGGTGATTGCGGGCAAGGCGTTTCAGTCGCGGCTGATTGTGGGGACGGGGAAGTTCAAGGACGGGGCGGAGACGCGGGATGCGATCGAGGCCTCGGGGGCGGAGATGGTGACGGTGGCCGTGCGCCGGGTGAACCTGGATCGGACGACGGAGTCGCTGCTGGACTTTATCGATCCGCAGCGATACTTTCTGCTGCCGAACACGGCCGGATGTTACACGGCGGAGGAGGCGATTCGGGCGGCACGGTTGGGGCGCGAGGTCGGGTTATCCAGCTGGGTGAAGATCGAGGTGATCGGGGATCTCTCGACGCTTTACCCGGATGTGCAGGCGACGGTGGAGGCGACGCGGGTTTTGGTGAAGGAAGGGTTTACGGTTTTGCCGTATACGTCGGACGATATTGTGTTTGCTAAGCGGCTGATCGATGTGGGAGCGGCGGCGGTGATGCCGCTGGGAGCACCGATCGGGACGGGTGTGGGCATTGCGAATCTCCATAACCTGAGGATGATGCGGGAGTTGATTACGGAGGTCCCGTTGATTGTGGATGCGGGGCTGGGGACGGCGTCCGATGCGGCGGTTGCGATGGAGATGGGTTTTGACGCGGTGCTGCTGAATACGGCGATCGCGGGAGCCCGGGACCCGATCCTGATGGCGGAGGCGATGGGGCATGGGGTTCTGGCAGGGCGACAGGCGTTCCTCGCGGGGCGGATGCCGAGGAAGCTGTATGCGACGGCGAGCTCCCCGATGGAGGGGATCTCGCGATGAGCGGCCCGGGTCGGAGCGGGTGTGTAATCCGGCGGCTGTGAGATCTCCGGATCAGGCGCAGAGATGAACGGCAGGGGAGGAGGCTGGCGGAGGCGGGTTGGGCTGCTGCTGAGCGTACTGCTTTGGGCTGCGTCGATTGCGGCGCTGGTGGGGGCGGTTCGTGCGAACGAGGCTGCGGGCTTTCTGGCGCGGGAGCACGGACGGGCGGGAACCGGTGTGCGGGTCGAGCACCTGCACGGGGTGGCGGTGATGTGGGCTGTGCTGCTGACGGCGCTGCAGATTGCCGCGCTGCTGGTGGGCACGGGGGTGCTGCGGGTGGGGTATCGGCTGCGATCGGCGGTGTGCTTTGCGGTGAGCGGGGGAATGATGGCGTTGCTGAATTGCTTATGGCTGTTTGGGTTGCTGGTTTTCCTGCGGATCCACGGGGATACGCGGTAGCAACTGGGCGGCGGTAGCGCGGCTGCTTCCGATACACTCCGGTGTATGCGGGTATTTGGGATCGATTGCGGGACGGAGTTCACCGGTTGGGGTGTGGTGGAGATGGACTGCCGCGGGCGCATGGACCGGCTGGTGCATGTGGCGGCGGGAACGATCCGGCTCAGCAAGCGGGAGAAGACGCCGATGCGTTTGCTGCAGGTGTATGCGGAGTTGACGGGTCTGTTGGCGCTCCATGCACCCGAGGTAGTGGCGATCGAGGAGGTGTTCTTCTCGGCGAATGCGAAGTCGGCGTTGAAGCTTGGGCAAGTGCGCGGGGTGGCGATGCTGGCGGCGGCGAGCTGCGGGCTCGGCGTGGCGGAGTATGCGCCGCTGTCGGTCAAAAGCAGTGTGGTGGGGTATGGGCTAGCGCAGAAGGAGCAGGTGCAGTTTATGGTGACGAGGCTGCTGGAGCTGGAGCGAGCACCGGACTCGGCCGATGCGGCGGATGCGCTGGCGGTGGCGATCTGCCACATCCATACGGCGCAGACGGTCGGCAGCCAGGGCGGCGATCGTTGAGAGGGATGGGGACGAAGCGATTGGGGGCGGCGGGTCTGGTTTTGGTGGCGGGTCTGGTTTGGCCGATGGGCGGCTCGGTTTCCGGGCAAACGCCTTTGCCGGCGATACCCGGCGGCGGCGGGGCCGAGGTAGCGTCGCCCGCACGGACGGCCGCCGTGACCTTTCAGATGGTGCGGTCGGGTTTGGTGGTGCCGCGGCTGCGAATCCTGCTGCGGGAGGACGGGACGGGGAGCTACGCGGGGGAGGAGGTGACTCCGCCGACGACCGACGGTCGGGCTCCCACGACCTCGCAGGTAGCGCGGGAGATCACGGTGGGCGCCCTGACGACGGTGAAGATCTTCCGGGTGGCTCGAGCGGAGAGGTTCTTCAACATTTCGTGCGCGTCCAAGGCGAAGAACATCGCGGATACGGGAGCGAAGACGCTGCGCTATGCGGGACCGGATGGGAAGGGCTCGTGCGACTACAACTACAGCGAAAACAAGGACGTGGTGATGCTGACGGAGCTGTTCCTCGGGATTGCGGCGACGATCGACGAGGGACGCAGGCTGGAGTTCAAGCATCGGTTTGACCACCTGGGGCTGGATGCGGAGCTGGACACGTTGACGCAGTCGAACGAGTCCGGAAGAGCGGTGGAGCTGGTGACGATTGCGCCTGTGCTGCGGCAGTTGGCGGACGACACGGAGTTGATGCAGCGGGTGCGATCGAGGGCAGCCAAGCTGCTGGACCGGGCGGGCGAGGGCAAGTAGCGCGCCCGTAAGGCTCCGGGGCGGTTTGACCATTTGGTTGCGGACAGAGGTGGCTGAAGGTGTTGTTGAGGCGGGATCCGTAGGTGGCAGCTTGGAGCTTGCGGTCTTTCCGACTGCCTTTGTTTGCTCCTTGTCGTGTAACTTGGCGTCTAAGTAGATGCTTCCCTGATGCGGGGCTGGGTTTTGGAAGCGGCGTAGCGAACCAGCCGGCGAGGAAGCGGGAGGTTGACTATGGGCTGCGCGAGGATGGGAGCGGCATCGACTGGGTGGCGCGGAGCCTGGGTGATCTTGGCGAATCTGATGCTGATGGTGCTGGTGCCTGGGCTGCTGCCGACGAGGCTGCTGGCTTTCGACGACGTGCCGGTTCGGGCGGCGCGACTAGCCTACTTTCAGGGAGAGGTTACGGTTCGGCGAGCGGAACGGGCGGGCGGGGACCCAGCGTTGCCCAACATGCCTTTGGGCGAGGGAGCGCGCCTTTCGACTGGTGTGGACGGGCAGGCGGAGATCGAGTTTGAAGATGGAAGCCTGCTGCGGGTGACGCCGCAGAGCTCGGTTCTGCTGTCGCGGCTACGATCCGATGCAGGTGGAGGATTTGAGACGCAGGTGAGTCTGCTACACGGGCTGATGTATGCGGAGCTCCGGGCTACGACGAGGTATGCCTACCGGATCGAGGCGGGGATCGACACGGTGACGCCGCTGGCGAATGCAACGATTCGGATCACGCTCGACCAGCCTCCGGCTGAGGTGGCGGTGCTGGACGGGATGGCGCATGTGGAGCAGGCCGCCGGCGGCTACCGGGTGGATGTCGGCAAAGGGGAGGCGCTGCAAGGGGAGGCTGCTGTGGGCGGACGTTATTTCCTTACACAGCGGATTGAGCACAACTCCTGGGACGACTGGAATGAGGAGCGCGAACAGGCGGCAGCGGATCAACTTGCGGCGAGGACGACGGCGCGCGACGGGTTTGCGGGAGACCAGGGGTATGGCTGGTCCGATCTGGATGCGAACGGCACCTGGTTCGACGCGGGGCAGGGGCCGGTGTGGCAGCCTTTTGACGCAACGGTAAGCGGGTTCGATCCGTACGGTTACGGCAGCTGGGTGTATACAACGGGGCCCGGATATGTGTGGAGCTCGGGATATGCGTGGGGATGGACCCCGTTTCGGTGTGGGAGCTGGAGCTACTGGCAGGACTTCGGGTGGGGATGGGTGCCAGCGGGTGGATGCGGCGTGGGCGGCTTCGGGTACGGAGGGTATGGGGGCGGCGCATATGGGGGCGGCGGATATGGGGGCGGCGGAAACGGTGGGGGTGGAGGACGCCGGGTAAGCCGGATCAACCTGAACAATGTGCCGCCCGGCTACAACCGGCCGTTGCCGCCGGTGGTGGACGGCACGATCCGGGTGCATCCGATCATCCCGGTGAGGACGGGCGCTCCACCCAGGGGGGAACGGGTGAAGGCGTTTGAGGCGAGGCAGATTGCAGGGACAACGGCGTTGCCGTTGCGGACTCTGGGTAGCGGTTACACGTCTCGGGGTGGAAGCGCTGTTGGGTCTTCGCTGCGTCGAGACTTCCCGGTGGACCGCGCGACGCAGCAGCCGGTGATGGGAGCTCTGACCGCGCCTGCTGGACGGAGGGGGCCGGATTCCCTGGCGCGTCCTGGCGGGCCGGGCACGGGCACCGCAGTGACTGGCGATGCGCGGGCGGGGCGCACACCGGCTGAGGGCTTTGGTTCGGAGCGCAGGCAAGCCTCGGGCGGGGATGGGGCACGGCCGGTGTATCCGCCGCGCGTTGGTGTGCCGGCGGTTGGAGCGCGTGGTGCTCCGGCGACAGGGACGCAGGTGCAGAGGCCTAGCTACGGAGCTGCTGGGTCTGCCGGGTCTGCTGGAACCTCTGGGTCCGCTGGAAGCTCTGGGTCGGGTGGAGCCTCGGTAGCCTCTCCGCCGCCGGGGCCGACGGTAGGCTTGCCGGTGCCGGGATCGTCGGTGGCCTCACCTCCACCGCTGCAGGGTGTCCGGGTGCATCCTGGCGAACGGGTGGGGGAACGGGAGGGGGAACGGGAGGGAGGTCGTGCTGGAGGTCAGGGGAGTGGAGTGGCTCCGGTGAGCCCGGTGAATCGGGTGTCATCGCCGAACGTCGGAGTAGGGCCCGCGCTGGCACCGAGCGTCGTCGTACGGCCCCTGCCTGCGCCGATCGCGCCTCCAGCGGTTTCGCGGCCGGTCGCGGGTCCGGCTCCGACACAGGCTCCGGCTCGGTCTACTCCGCCGCCCTCTGCTCCTACCGGGTCGCCCACCTCGCAGGCGACGCCGAAGAGGTAGAGGGGCGGTGTGAGGCGTCAAGCTAGGGGCTAACCGTTTGTCGCTCCAAGGGCACGGTAGAGAGCGGCCATGCCCTCGAGCGATATCGTCTCGGCTCGGGCCATGGGGGAGATCTCGGCGGGCCAGGCGCGGTGGACAGACTGGTCCGGGAATCCTCCTGCACGGAGGTTATTGGCGAGGGTCTTGCGCTTCTGGGAGAAGCAGAGGCGGAGGAATCTGATGAAGCCGGACGGGTCTACGCGGAGTTCGCCGAAGCGCGGGGCGAACTGGAGGCGCAGGACCGTGGAGTGGACGTCGGGCGGTGGTGAAAAGGCGGAGGGCGGAAGGGTGAAGAGGTTCTGGGCTTCGGCATACATGCGGGTGGTGGCGGAGAGCATGCCGTAGTCGCGGACACCGGGGAGGGCGGAGACGCGGTCGGCGACCTCGCGTTGCATCATCAGCACAGCGCGCCTGAGGCGGGTGGTGGAGGCGGAGCTGGTCTGCTGCGCGGTGTCGGCTTGGGGTGTGCTGACGAGGGCAGTCTCGAAGAGTTTGAGCAGAATGTCGGAGGTGATGTAGTAGGGGAGGTTGCCGATGACGTCGAAGGTCTGGCTGTGGGCGACGAGGGCGTCGAGGTCAGCCTGGAGGATGTCGGCCTGGAGGACGGTGACGTTTGGGCGATTGCGGAAGCGAAAGGTAAGTTCGGCCGCGAGCGCGGGATCGAGTTCGACGGCGATGAGGTGCTGGGCGCGGTCCGCGAGTATCTCGGTGAGGGCGCCGTGGCCGGGACCGATCTCGAGCACGGTGCGGGTGGAGAGGTCGCCGAGGGCGTCCACAATGGCGTGGCGGGCGCGGTCGTCGACGAGGAAGTTCTGGCCGAATTTCGGCTTTCGTCTCTGAGACATGCTGATCCCAGGTTACGCGGGAGTTCGCCGCCGGGGCCGGGAGGCTCGGCGTTGGAACCAGAGGTGGACGGGGATGCCGAGGAGGATGACGGCGATGCCGAAGAGGGAGTTGCGGGGCTGGTCGGCGAGGCAGAAGACGAGGAGGGCGGTGGCGGCGAGGATGAAGAGGGCGGGGAGGACGGGGTATCCCCAGACGCTGTACGGGCGGGGGCTGCGGGCGCCGGTGGCTTCGAGGGGGGCGTCGCGGCGGCGGAAGATGAAGACGGTGGAGGCGGTGAGGGCGTAGAAGAGCCACTCGGCGAAGATGGCGAGGGAAAAGAGGACCTGGAAGCGGCCGATGGCGAGCAGGAGGAGGGTGGTGAGGGTGGCCTGGAAGATGAGGGCGGTGGCGGGGGTGTGGAAGCGGGGGTGGACGCGGGCGAGGGCGGGGAAGAAGAGGCCGTCGCGGGCGGCGGCGAAGGGGATGCGGGCTCCGGAGAGGGTGGAGCCGACGAAGGTGGAGGCGATGGAGACGGCCATGCCGACGGAGACGAAGGCCGCTCCCCAGTGGCCGGCGGCGAGGCGCATGGCGTCGGCGGCGGGGCGGTCGGTGTGGGCGATGACGGCGGCGGGAAGGACGTACCCGATGGCGGCGTTGGTGAGCATGTAGAGGGCGCCGACGACCGCGACTCCGGCGACGAGGGCGAGGGGAAGGGAGCGCTGGGGGCGCTGGACCTCGCCGGCCATTTGGGTGACGTCGGACCAGCCGTCGTAGGCCCAGAGAGCGGCGATGAGGGCGATCATGAAGCCACTGACGCCGCCGCGGGCTCCGGTTGCGGAGGTGAGGAAGTTGCTCCAGGAGCCGCCGTTGCGGGGGGCGAGGAAGCAGAAGGCGGCGATAAGGAGGATAAGGAGGATCTTGAGCCAGGTGAGGGCGAGCTGGACGTCTCCGGACTTCTTTGTCCCGACGACGTTGAGGAGCGTGATGAGCCAGGTGACGGCGATGGCGAAGATCTGGGACCAGAGGAGGCCGAGGGCGGCGGGGGTGGCGAGGAAGTTGAAGAGGGTGAAGGTGGCGAGGACGCGGACGAAGCCGGCGGCGATGGTGGCGAGGGAGGCGGGCTTGGCGACGGTGATCCAGGTCCACATGTAGAGGAAGCCGGTGAGGTCGCCGTAGGCCTCGCGGAGAAAGGCGTATTCGCCGCCGTAGCGGGGGCGGGCGGCGGCGATCTCGGCGTAGGTCATGGCTCCGGAGAGGGAGAGGAGGCCGCCGACGATCCAGACGGCGTAGACGACGCGGGGGGAGCCGACGGCGGCCATCATCTCGCGGGGGACGAGGAAGATGCCGGAGCCGATGATGATGCCGACGACGATGGACATGGCGTGCGTGGCGTTGAGGGAGCGGGGAAAGTCTTCGGGTGCGGCGGGGTTGGGTGCGGTAGACATTGGGTTTCCGCAGCGTAGCATCTGGCGGGTGTCGTCGAGTTGCGGAGGGGTACCCCTCCCCCCCGTACCGATCGGTAAAGTCTCCGGAATGTTGGTGTTAGGAGGGCAATAACATACTTGACAGAAGTGGGGGATGCCCGTATTCTTAGTTTATGGACAGCCCAAAGACATTACTCGAAGCGATTCAGTAGTTTAGCGAAGCTGAGAACTGCCGCACCTTCATGATAGCCGTTCGTTGGGCTGACGGCATCGTTCGTTGCCCAACTTGCGACTCGGATAAGGTCGCCTACCTATCGAAGGCTAAGGTTTACTTCTGCAAAGCCAAGCATCCGAAGCAGAAGTTCTCTCTCAAGATCGGCACCATTTTCGAGGATTCACCCATTGGCCTTGAGAAGTGGCTGCCCGCATACTGGCTTCTGGCGAACTGCAAGAACGGCATCTCCTCTTACGAGCTTGCCCGTGCGGTTGGCGTGACTCAGAAGTCAGCATGGTTCATGCTCCACCGAATTCGCTACTCCCTGAAACAGGTTGACCACTTCACAACGCTTGGGGGGAACTGGCAGAATCCGGTTGAGGTGGATGAGACATACGTTGGCGGCAAGGCAAAGAATAAGCACCTGTCCGCCCGTAAACAGGATGAGCCAAAGGCTATCGTGATGGGGATGCTGGCGCGTGAAACGCGCGAGATTCGCGCTAAGGTTATCCCAGTCGCACGGCGTGACGTCCTACAGGGGGAGATTCTCAAGAACATCGGCTTCAATGCCCACGTCTTCACTGACGGTCATCCCGGGTACGACGGCTTGGATAAGGTCAAGAACTTCACCCACCAGACGGTCAACCATATCAATGAGTACGTCAATGGCCGCGTTCACACCCAAGGCATTGAGAACTTCTGGAGCTTGCTCAAGCGCGGTCTAAACGGCACCTACGTTTGCAGTTGAGCCGTTCCACCTTGACGCCTATGTAGATGAGCAAGTATTCCGCTACAACAACCGCAAGAATCACAACGATGCGACGCGCTTCACAAAAGCCGTGGGGATGTCCACCGGCAAGCGGCTTACCTATGCCGAAGTGACAGGCAAAACGGTAGAAAGGCCGTTCTAAGAAGCGACAGGGGCGAGGGAAGCGGCGGTAGTCGGCTTCTCCTGTCTTGGATCTACCTTTACAACTTTCCTCATTAGATCGGTGAACGCTTCAAAGGTACTCTCTGTTTGCATCGTCGCTTCGCTGGGGGGCCTTTTGGTTGGGTCTTGCCACTGCTTCTTTAGGTGAGCCATTCGGTAAACCTCGCTTTATCTCTTCCATTCAAACGTTGAGACTTCTGGACTGCCGCGAGAATTCTATCTTTACAGTCTGGAGTTGTTGGCGCAGTAGAAAGTTGACCGCAAGCGTCAAAGGTTCTATTTGCGAGTGACTTATCTCGAAGAAGTTCTCTGTCTGTAACGCCGTCTCTTTAGGCAAGCATGATATTTCACCAGGGCCATACCAAGCCCAGCCGTCAGAGTGATAAGGGCTGTTCTTATACTTTGAACCCCGTGAAGTTGTTTTTATGCACATCGCTTTACCGTTTTCGTGAGTCAGAACGACAAACCACTTTTGCCTGGCAAAAGCGTCTCCTGTGAACTGAAACGGAAGTCGAATCACGGAAAATGATGGGATCGTAGATGCGTCAAAAGACATGGAGTGCCCGTCGCATCTCATAATCCTCTAGCATGTCTTCTTTGGTCCCGGCGATTGCATCCGAATCATTTAGAAACAAGTCTTCTTATGACATCAGCGGACTGCGGCTAGTGCGATCTGGATCTTGCCACGCGTTGGTATAGGCCGGCATCCCATGAGTAAGGGTATACAGTTCATCGAAAGTCTTTCCGCCATGTGCTGCCGTTACCTCGTCTAGTGCCTGCATCTCAGATGCAGACAAAAAGTAGGGAAAATCAACGGGACGCGTCATCTGAAAGCGAGGGTATTGGTAGCTACGGTCTACCGATAGGTGCTCACTAAGGCTGTGTACTCGTTCATTTTCCTCATCTGCAAGAAATGCCTTCAGAACATCGTAGACGGCAGACGGAACAGGGCCATAATCCATCGCGCGGAGAACGTCTCCTGTGATGGGTCGGCCAAAACGTACCGTGTGTAGCTTGTCGCTAAGAAAGACTAGCTTGCAAAGCTTGTATGTATCTAGGCTTGTAACCGGCTTCGATGCTATGTAAACCATAGCGGCAAGGGCGCGGTCGAAATCAAAGCTGAATTGAACGCTCATGACGCATCTCCCTTGGGTGCACTCATGCCGTATTTGCACCGCGCTAATGCGAAGCATAGCGTGGTATGAGTCAAGCGTCCACAGATTTAGACGGTTGAAGTTCCCAAAGGAATCACCTAATTTCGTTTTTTATTCGCCTAAACACGGCGCAGGTAGGATGTTCTTGCGCCTTCAGTGCTTCACCATCGCAGTATCATGGGCGCAGGAAAGGGTAACAATCGTACTGCCCTGTCACGGTAGTTGCAGTTCGCACCCTCTTGAACTTCAGTCAACTATGTTATTACCGGGTTTAGGTGGTTTTATGTGACGAACTATGCCGGCGGTTGGGTTGGCGGTGGATCATTCGGGGTTTATGCGTCACGACGCTTCTCCGAGTGACTGCGAAGCGAGGGCGCACGGCGGCACAGGCGAGGGGTGCGCGGCGGCAACGGCGGGCGATGGCACGGATGCCGTCGTTAGAGGAAAGCCTGATCTCCAGTTTAGGCGTTGACAGGGGTGTTTGCGCCAGGGGTAAGCGTCGTGGGATGTTGCGGTTGGCGGGATGGGGGCTTGACTGCGTTCGCCGAGGGACGCCTAGCCTCGATAGGGTAGCCGGGCGCCTGTTTTTGCCGAGGAGATGACGTCGTCCATGAGTCGCGACAGTTGAACGGCGTGGTGGAAGTCGGGAACGGTCGAGGTCCCGCGATGGATGTCGTCGCGAAGGGCGGCGTAGATTCCGGCGACATTGGCTGCTGAGTCGGGCAAGGTGTCGGTCTCGCCTTCGGCCACCTGCTGGGGCTCGCCGTTGAGGGAGAGGCGGAGGCGGCCTGACTGGAAGCCTCTGGGTGCGCCACCGTCGAGGGCAAGGACGCCCTGATCTCCGACGATTTCCATGCGGAAGGGCGTCTCGGGCGGCCGTCCACCGGCCACTTCGACGGAAAGCGCACCCCCCTGTGCGAGACGGGCCTGCAGGAGCATGTGATCGGAGGTTAAGCGGGCCTGCTTCGATCGGTTGTCGCCGGCTTCGATCTCGGGGTACTGGGTTGTGTTCAGAGCACTCAGATCAACCAACCCGCCGAGCAGGGCAAGCGCGAGGTCGATCGTATGGGCCCCCTGGATGGTGACCAGGTTGACGCCGTTTTCGGGATCTTCGAGGTAGAGATAGGGCGCCGGAACTTGTGGACCGAAGCCGACGGTGCTGGAGTAGAGATGCGCGCTGAGCACTCGTCCGATTGCGCCGGACGCGAGGAGATCGCCGGCTTTGATAGAGGCTGGACTGGCGCGTGTCTGGAGGCCGATGGCCGCTTTGACGCCCTTGGCTTGCGCCGCGGCCGCCATCTCTTCCGTTTCCGCCGTGTTCGGGCCGAGCGGCCACTCCGAGTAGATGTGCTTCCCGGCGTGAATGGCGGCCAGGACCAGATCGCGGTGATCGGGCACGCGAACGCAGACCGCGACGAGGTCGATGCCTGGGTCGCGGAGGAGATCCGCCCCACTCGCAAAGGCGGAGTTGACGCCGAAGGCTTTGGCCGCGGCGTCGGACTTCGCCTGCGAGCTGGAGGCGACCGCGACGAGCTCCAGACCCGCGAGACCCTGGACCGCGGGGACGTGAGCATCACGGGCCCAACCGCTTTCAGCGCTGACGCCGATGATGCCGACTCGTAAGGGTGTGGTCATGTTTTTGCACCGTCTGCAGATGGGACGCAGGGGAAGGTGTATCGACTCAGTTTCTACTGACGGTGTGGCAGGTGAGAGCGAGTGCGTATCCCAGCGGCTGAAGCAGATTTTCGGGAGCAGCAGCTTACGGCACGGCTGAAGCCGTGCCCTTCCGTGGGGGCGATATTCCAGGATTTTGGCCGGGCCGGTGCAGGTGGGGGTGTTCCAGGGCGACTGCTTTGGTCTAGATGTAGTTCTTTTCGTCGGTCCAGTCGAAGGGGGCGTTGGGGAGGCGGTCGCGGAGGAGATAGACGGTTTTGTGCTCGAAGGGCATGGCCAGGGGGTCGTCCATGCGGCCGACGACGGTGACGGAGCGGAATTTCTCGTGGAGTTCTGCGGGGGTGTCGTGGACCACGGCGATGACGAGGTCGCGGCTGCGGTTGCCGGGTCCCCAGAGCCAGTAGGTGTTTTGGCCGCTGACGGCGGGCGGGAGGCCGAGGTGCTGGCGGGCGCCGAGGATGTCGAGGGCTCCGGCTTCGCCGTAGTTGTTGGCGAAGAGGGTGACGCGGGCGCGGTCTTCCGGGGGGAGGGACTGGAAGGCCTGGTTGACGAGGTCGACTTCGCGCTGCCAGCCGAAGCGGTCGGCGTAGAACTGGGGGAGGGGGCCGGACTCGGCGTTCTCGGTGGCGGGGTTGTGGAGGTGGAGGGCGGAGGTGTAGGCGATCCAGGTGGCCGGGCGGAGGATAGGAAGCGCCATGGGCAGGATGATGAGGGTGGAGAGGATGAGGGCGGTTTGGAAGACGGGAAAGGCGAAGAGGGCGTTCTGCCGGCGGGCGGTGCGGGCGAAGCGATGTTGCCAGGCGATGGCGCCGGCGGCGAAGAGGACGGGGTAGATGGGGGCGAGGTAGTAGTCCTTGGCGTGGAGGGTGAACATGATGGCGAAGAAGACGAGGTAGGTGAGGGCGATCCAGCGGTTGTGGGGGAGGGAGCGGGCACGGAGGAGGGCGATGAGGCCGGTGATCCAGAGCAGGGCGTTGGCGGGGTGCATCGCGGTGATCTGGGTGGTGAGGAAGGGGAGGAAGGGAAGCTCGACATTTTTGTGCTGGAGCTTTCCGTTGCGGAGGAACTCGAGGGTGGGCCAGCCGTGATGGATCTGCCAGAGGAGGTTGGGGAGGGCGATGAGGGTGAGCAGGGCGATGGCGAGGGCGGTCCAGCGGGTGAAGAGGATCCGGCGCTGGGGGGTGAGAAGGAGGCCGACGGCGAGGCTGAGGAGGAAGAAGGTCATGGAGGGCTTGTTGAGGAGGCCGAGGCCGGCGGAGATGCCGAGGATGGTCCACCACTTGGGGGGGCTGGAGCCGGAGAGGATGCGGAGGAGGGCGAGGGTGGAGAGCATCCAGAAGACGGGCTCGACGGAGTTCATGGAGAGGACGCTGTCGAGGGCGAGGTACTCGGGGGCGCAGAGGAGGCCGAGCATGGCGAGGGACTGGGCGGAGCGTTGGCCGCCGAGGGCCCAGGCGAGGATGCCGGTGAGGAAGATGATGGCGGCTCCGGCGAGGTGGGAGAGGAGGCGGATGCCGAGGACGGAGGCGCCGAAGAGGGTTTCGGCGAGGCGGGCCTGGACGGCGACAAGGGGGCCGTGGTCGACGTAGCCCCAGGCGAGGCGGCGGCCGCAGACGAGGTAGTAGAACTCGTCGCGGAAGTAGCTATAGCCGAGGTGCTGGGCGTAGAGGGTGGCGGCGATATGGAGGAGGAGCTTGAGGACGGCGAAGGCGAGGGCGAGGTGGAGGGCGGAGCGGAGGGTGGGGTCGGGGGGGCGGACGACGGTGGTGCGGGCGGCGGCGGTGGTGGCCTGGGTGGGGGTAGGCATGGGGTCTCTCCGGCTGGTTGTTGGGAGTGTACGCGTGGGGTGAGGGGAAGGTTCAGGTGACTCGCGGGTGGGCTTTGCGGTTCCGCGGTGCTGAGAGAAATTTCGGGAGGGAGGTTGATTGGGCGGCGGTATGGCATCGAAGGTGGAAGCGCAGCCTGGGGAACGGGCGCGGACGAGGAGATGAGCGATGGACTGGACGCCTGGCGGAATGAGCAGCGATGTGGAGGACCGGAGGGATTCT